>ERZ773066.316-NODE-316-length-27973-cov-6.384304_pt1 | contig 27973 bp, 34 predicted proteins | sample MGYA00580573_ERZ773066 | MGnify/ENA primary metagenome ERZ773066 (study PRJEB29015, sample SAMEA2738128) | human oral metagenome | biome: human oral; feature: human-associated habitat; material: saliva | place: China | collected 2203 ... | reverse complement strand
ATTACTTGGCAAAAATCAATCTTCTCGTCTGGTACAAATTGGCGCATGAGCATTCGATGAGCGACAACTAGCACTGTCTGGTAGTCTCGGTACTTTATCATAGTTTCCAAAAAACGCACCTTCATCTCTTCAGCTGTCTCATACTGAATAGGACTATTAGGAAGCAACTCCCCCTTGTTTTCTAAAAACAGAGTACGTGCTTTTTCAAAATTCTCTATACCACTTTCGTAAACCTGCCATTCATGCAATAAAGGCTCTACTCTTAAAGGAAGGCCCGTAGCACAAGTAAGATAAGAAGCCGTTTCTAATGCTCGCGTCACTGCAGAAGACACCAGTATATCAGCTGAGCCAAGCAAAGGATTTTGGCAAAGTTCCTGAGCTTGTCGCCTTCCTTTCTCAGACAAAGGAGCCAAATCTAATCCAAAGCCAGTGTAGGAACACTCCTCTAACTCACGGTAGTCTGGCTCCCCATGACGTACAAAGATTATCTTCATCTTAATACCCTGTCGATCCAAATCCACCAGTTCGCACGCCATCTGCCTCATCTCCGTCTGCAATTAAGAAAGGAGCAAAGACAGCCTGAACCACACGCTCTCCAACTTCGAGAACCACTTCCTGATCAGTAATATTTTTCATCTGAGCAAAGATATGGCCTTCATTCCCAGGATTTCCATAATAATCCCCATCAATGACCCCAACTGAGTTAATCAAAACCAAACCCTTCTTGCGAGGGTTTGATGAACGGTCATAGAGATAGAGCACTTCTGTCGGCTGCATATAGGCCTTAACACCTGTCGGAACCAAGACAATCTCTCCTGGCGCAATAACCGTACGCACAGCAACCTTTAAGTCGTAACCAGCCGCATGCGCTGTCTCACGCTTTGGCAATAAATTTTCATCTGTAAAACTAGAAACCAATTCAAAACCACGAATTTTCATCATCTTCTCTTTTCTATTATCATTTATTCTAGGCTATTTTATCTTATTTATTCGAAAAAAGCACGAAAAAAGAGCACACAACAGTTATAGGCGATACGATAATTTACACTGTTTCACAATACGTTGAAATTTAGAGAGTTAAAGCGAGGGTAAAGTTGATTTTCTACATCGTTTTACAGAGGTTTACGACATTTTTGCCCCTTTTTTGCCCCCTCACTTTTTTCAAAACTTCAGAACAAAATAAAGATATTCAAGCGAAAAAGAGTGCTCCTAACCCTCTATCTATAAAGGTTTTTTAGGAATTTCAAGCGATTATCAAGCGTATTTCAGAGCAAACAAAAAAACCGCAAGCCTGAGCCTGCGGTCTAGTGTACAATATTTTTGATTTTATACAGGTTTTTCAGTGAGTTTGTTAAGAAAGCAATTCGTTTACTCTATCTTGCACGGCTTGTGCGTCATAACCAGCTCTCGATAAATTATCATATCTTTCTTGTCCATTGCCCCAAAGTCCTTGAATGACCTCGTTAGCTACGGTATTAAGATCCACGGTGTCTTCGCCACCTAAAAAGCTATTTACTTTGTCTTGAACCTCTTCGGCATCATAACCTGCATCAGTTAGTCTGTTGAAACGCTCTTGACCGTTCCCCCACAAGCCTTGTAGCACTTCATTAGCTAACGTATCCAAGTCTTTACTAGTATTTTCAGTATTTAAGAGGTCATTTACCTTGTCTTGCACGGCTTGCGCATCGTAACCAGCATTTGATAGGTTATTAAAACGTTCTTGCCCATTACCCCAAAGGCCTTGAATAACTTCACTGGCTACAGTATTAAGGCTTTTTAGAGCGTTTTTACTGGTTACATTATCCTCTTCGGCATCATCTAACAATACAATATTCTTGTCAAACGGATTTGAAGAGTATTGCCACCAGCGAATGCCGTCCATGCTTGGGAAATAGTCAAAGTCAGCTGTACCATCGTTTAACCCATACCCAGCAATCCAAAGGCTATTAGGGAACTCTGCAAGGATTTGCTGATAGTCAATATTATTGAGCGTGAATGGCTTGTAGCTGTAATAGATTGGCTCATAGCCATTTTCTTTGAGGATTTCCATAAAGCGAATACATGCATCTGTATTTGCCTGTTTATCTCCGCTAGCGTGATCTTCGTAATCAAGACACAAGTATTTTACTTTTTGAGGGACATTGTCAAGGAAGTAGCGTGCTTCTGCTTCTGCTTGTTTTACGTCTCCACCAAACCAAGCAAAGTGATAAAACCCGATAGGATTTGATTGTTCCACTTGTGCGGATAAGCAAGGGTTTAAATAGGTCGTACCTTCTGAAATTTTGATGATAGTGTTAGTTGTTCCCATCTGCTCCAAAATTCCTGTAATGTCATAGCCCTGATGGCTTGCTACATCGATGAATAAGTCGTTTTTCTTCATTGTTTTCTCCTAATCTTCGCTTGGTTTCTTGTATTCTAGCGCTCGTGTGCTGTCTGTGATTCCGCTTGTTGTTGGGTCGTTGACCAAACCGATTGCAGTCAAGAACACGAATACCGCATTAACAAGCAAAATCAGCTTGTTGCCGATATCACCCAAATCCAGATGATATCCAAAGATTGCTGCGCCAGCTTGCAAGACAAGCAAGAAGGCTGGGATAGCAGTCAGCCAAAAGTATTTATTTTGTAATCGTAATTTCCAGTTAATCATGTTTATTCTCCTTTATTTTTATCTTCGTCTTTTTCAAGCAATCGTTGAAATGCTTTCAAGATTGGCTGAAAAAGAATGACATTTCCTTTTAATTTGCGATAATTTTCAACGAGCGATTGAAATGTGAATGCGATGTACCCGAGATAAATAGAGTACAAGAATGCGAAGCCTGTCTTCTCGGGCAATAGGACAGACATTGGAATAAGGATCATCAATAAGAGAACCCCTAAAATCTTTCGAAGTAGCCCGTTGATACCAATTTTACTCTTGTATTCAATATCAGGATTGACAATCGCAGCAATAGTTCCTGTCACAAAATCAATAATTTCCATTGAAACAATTAGAGCTAGAGCATACAATACCAAACCATCTTCTGTTTGGATGAGGCTTCTAAAAAAATTGAAAAATTCAATATGCATATCCACCTCCTACTCTTTAGGTTCTACCGTTGGATCCGTCCAGTCAGGATTGCCCTCTTCATCAAATTTCATGATGTAGAACTCCTGATTAAACAAATCTGTTACGTTGATTGTTGTGGTTGTCCCACCCCACTGGTTGAACGCCCAAACGGTTTCAACATCCTTGAATTGGCGACGGCCATTTACAATCACAGGACGTTTTTGAACATCACGATACATATAGAAGTCATTGCTTGCATTCTTGCAACGAATGAATTCTCCGTTTTCTTTCATGTAGCGCAAAGCGGTCGCAAGATCAAATGGTTCTGTGATTTTTGTAAGGTCTAGCAAGTTATCTGTGTTTTGAATTGTTTCTGCCATGTCTATTCTCCTTTGTCTGCTGGTTTAGTTTGTTCATCAAGCAGAGCTTCCAGCTCCTCCACTCGTGCTTGAAGTCTTTGATTCTCTACTTCTTTTTCCCTTAGTTGAATCTTCAACAGATTATGTCTGAGCATTAATGCCTTTGAATCAACTAACATGTCATCAAGTGTCATGCTTAGGACTTGGTTAAGCTGTTCTTCGTTCATTTTCTAAATTCTCCAATCTGTGTGTTAGTTTTCTATTTTCAAGAGCAAGCTCCTGAATTGCTTTTAGTGCGATATTTAATAATCTAAAATCATCTAATGCTAAAGTTTCACCTTTCTTATAGACCAGTGAACTATCTATTTTTTCTACATCTTGTGCAATCAATCCGACATTTGTATAAGGTTTCTTATAGCCAAATTTATCAGTCTTCCAATCAAATTCTTTAAACATCAATTTTTGTACAAAATCTAACGCATTATAATGCGTATCACCAATGTTAGTCTTTAAATTTTTGTCAGATGTAGACCCATCAACACTAATCCACCATGTTCCACTTTTACCAGTCCCATCGTCGACATAAAGCTGGTTACTTCGAGGATCCCAGCCAATAAATCGAATAGGATATAGATTTCGAATAGGATTTTGATATTCAAAATTCGATATGATAGGAACTCCAGAAACAGGAGAACCATTATGCAGATTACAAAGTGACACACGCCCCTTGACGGTAAGCAGTATATCTTCTGTATTGTCTCCAATAATATTTCCACCATTCCAATTTGGAGAATTGTAAATAAACATTCCTTTAGGGATTTTTCCAAAATTCCTACCAAACAATTGAACACCAATTCCCTTATTTGCACTATAGGTCTCAGGGACGTTGATTTGAAGGCCACCTTCTTGAGTAGGTCTCAAGAATCCATTATCACCAATAGTCATTCGACTATTACCTGTTATCGCGGTCCCGTTGATTTCAGTACCTCGGATAGTCCCCCCGTAGATACGGTCACCCTTGAGAGTACCTGTCACAATCTGAGAAGCATCTATTGTTACGGCATTCAAGGCATTTACAAATGCTCTGCTTGCTACTAATTTGCTAGTGATGATCTCGTTTGAGACCATTCTATTTGCAAGAGCCTCGTTGAATACCAGCTTATCCGCCGTGATGGAATTCGTCCGTATGACATCCGTGTTCAGAGTCGCGAACGTACCCTCACCAACAAATAATCGCTTGAAGTAACCGTCAATTGCAGTTAATTTATCAGCCAGAGTATTCCCCTCAAGTCTGATAGTCTCTGCTTTAATTCCTGCATTTAGACCTGCTAGATTAAAACCAGCTATGATTTCGTTGACACTGTTTTTATTATGGACTCCCCACGAACCAGCAAGCTGTCTTTGAACTGTCTTCAGACCTTCATTCTTAGATACCTCAACCTGGAACAGCTGATTTGTCATAGCCATTCGGGCTACCTTGTCAGCGATGCCGTTCTCAGAATTTCCAAGAATCCGCTCATAGAGTTGGCTAGTTTCCTTAACTCGCTGGAAGTCTGTTTGGTTAGCCTTACCAGAAATCAATGAAGTGATTTCTGTGAATCTGCCATCAACTGCATTTTTGTAGGTCGCAATCTGAGTGGCGATTAAGCCATTTTTGGGGTTGGTAATAGCTTCAAACTTGCGTTCAAGACCTCTCACATCTTCTTGATAAGTAGCCTTACCGACGAAATCACGATTGACCAGCTCACGAACTGCATTAGCTTGACGAGCACTCTCCTCGCGGGCATAGCGTTGTAAGACATCCTGTCGCTGACCATCTCTATCGACATATTCCTGAATAGCTGATAAATCAGTTCGCAACCCCTGAGCTGTCCGCTCAAAGATAGCCTTAGCTTCAGTGATGAGACCATCAGTATCTTCAATTGCCGGGCTCCAGTCAGTAGCTAGAGTGCCTTTCTCAAGTTTAATCCTACGCACAGAATAGCTATTGTTTCCGCCATAGTCATACAAGGCCATCTCGCCTCTTGCATAACGAGGGTCATCGTTCGGAAAGATAACTGGCCCCGTGAACGTGAACCGTTGCCATTCCTTGCTTGGAGTGATGTCAGCACTAGCTTTCAGACCGAAGCGATTCGTTTGATAATGATAAAAAAGTAGAGGGCGAATTTCGCCACCTTCATTAATTTTTATGTCAAACGATAGAGTCCAAGTCTCCCCGACATTTTCTTGGGTAAGGTATGGATGTAGAGGGAATGGGAAGAAGCGTGTACTTGTTCGAACCTTCTCAGAGTCTCGATAATAGTTTCTGCCACCGACCCGTAAGTTTGATAATTCTTCTCGTAATTTCCCAGCTTCAGCCACAACCAAAGTCTTATCTGCCTTGTCCTTTGTTGCGTTCAGGATTTCCTGACGGATAGAACCAGCTCGCACCTCGAATTCAGCCAGACTCAACTTCTGATTCAGCTTGTTCTGCGTATCTGTCTCAAGACTCTTCACAGACTGCCTGATATTCTCAGCAGTCACGTTGAGTGAGCTGATATCCGCTTTGGTTCTAAGACCTTCAGTCAGACTTCTCACACCAGCATCTAGTGCATCAGCGCGTTGCCTAAAGTTAGACTCAACAGCTGAAATCTTACCATCAGTGTCTTCGATTGCTGGGCTCCAGTCCGTAGCAACTGTACCTCTTTCAAATTTGATCCTACGCACAGAATAGTTATTGTTTCCACCATAGTCATACAAGGCCATCTCGCCTCTTGCATAACGAGGGTCATCGTTCGGAAAGATAACTGGCCCCGTGAACGTGAACCGTTGCCATTCCTTGCTTGGAGTGATGTCAGCACTAGCTTTCAGACCGAAGCGATTCGTTTGATAATGATAAAAATGTAGAGGGCGAATCTCGCCACCTTCATTAATTTTTAAATCAAACGAGAGGGTCCATGTTTCACCTATATTTTCCTGTGAAAGGTATAGATGTAGAGGAAACGAAAAGAAACGCGTACTTGTGCGAATCTTCTCAGAATCTCGATAGTGATTTCGGCCACCGACCCTCACACTCGCTATCTTACTAGCTAGCTCCTCGGCTGTCTGTGTGAGTTCTGACTTGCTTGCCTTACCATCGGCTAAGTTGGTCAGTTCTGACAGTCTGCGAGTCGTCGTCTCCTCATACGTCGCTTGTGCTGATTTTACACCAGCCAGTTCATTCTTGGTCTTGTTAAGTGCTTCAACCTGCTTGGCAATCTCAGCTGTAACCTGTTCTTGCTTCGGTCGAATATCGTTCGCGATCGTCCGTTTCAGAACATCCAAATCATCTAACAAAGCTGTTTGAGCGCTCGTAGCCTGTCTCTTGAACTCTTCAAGTTTGGCAACAGAATCCAACCCAATCCGCTTAGCTTCCTGTGCAAGCAGGGTACTTGCGCCAGAGTTTTGTAAGGCTTCTATAGCCTTTTGCCTATTTTCTTGGATAGTTTTTTTAATTTCTTGAGAATTTCGATTGAACTCCATATCGAATTTCTCGTGGTCGAATTCTGTTGGTTCAAGCTCCCATTCTGCTCCGTTCCAAAAGTACAGTTGTTTTTTGTCACCGACAGTCAAAAATAAGCGATCGCCTTTTCTCAATGTCCCTTTTGGCACATCTAACGGCTTCACATCTCCAAAGTAGTTCGTGTTTTTTCCATCTGCTGACACTAAAGCTTTTGTTGCCGTTTTTAAAGCGCGTTCGCTTCCTTCGATTGAATCAGTTAGCGTACGTGATAAATGACTAATTTCACTTGTTACCCGCTGGACCGTTCCAATATCGTTGCAGACAACCTTTCGACTAATTAGATTGCCACCTACATCATATTCGCTGGTAAACGACACGATGCGGACTTTTTGACGAAATCCCAAGGTTTCATTAATGGCCATAATGTAATCGCCCGGATTTGGACGACTGATTCGATAGCCAGCTTGTGATAAGTCTTCCATATCGATTTCGACAGAAACCTTGTACGACTTATCTACATTTTCTTTCAGCCTTTCTAACAACTTCCCTGTATCTTTGTAGCGCTCATCTACAACAGGGTCTGCCTCAATTCGTCCATAAATAGCAGATAGTGGGCTCTCGTATGATGTTTCATAACGACCTTTCGAATGATCCTCATCGTCTTTCCAAGCACCGAGGCCACGTTGGTAGGTTACAAAGCTATTGATATCTTTTTCTATTTTCAGCTCGTTCATATTAAAATCTTTACGAACGATTGTAGACAGGTCTGTTCCGACTCGTTTTAAGATTCGAATGACATGTCCACGGACAGAAAATTCAAGACCAGCGGCCTTGATAATGTCGTTGAAAAGTGACAGTCGAGACTTATTCCCAAAATTTTCTTTTCGAATAGACCCGACTGTTGTTTCCAAATTGTAAGTATAGCCACTACCTGAAAAGATCGCTTGTAGGTAAGTTTCAAATGGTTTTGAGCCATTCAAAATAGTGTAAACCATAGATTTTGACATGTCGTAGAAGAATTGATGAACTGCATCAAATTCGACCTCAATCTGTCGTCCTGTGTCGTTAGGTTTTGCGTAAGTAATACGATAATATTCATCGTCTAAGCGAAAACGCCAGCCTCTGCCTATACCGTGCAAGACTTTATCGTTGGTATAGATTGTGCCTTTCACAGACAACTCACCGTTGACTGCGTTAGTCACAGAGTAAGCGACTAAGGCGCTATGCTCTGTACCTTTTTCATCAATAAATGTAATCAATCTATCACCTCCTTACTTGTATAGCTCTTTAAAACCTAAAATTTTGATTGTCCCCCTAAAATCAGTAGAATAACGAACTTGCTTCTGCGGATTTGGACGAATGATAAAATATTCATAATTTGTTCGAATATTGATGTTCAAATCTGGCAATGCCACGCCTTTGTAAATTACATTTTCGACACCGGACAAGCGCAATTTGTCACCTTCTTTAATCGGTGTTGAAGTATGATTATAGACCCAACGTCTGCCATCAATTTCCAAAAAGAAGTTTGTTTGGCTAGTGCTTGCAGTCAATTCGACTACATAAGGCACTTCTAGCTGGCTGAGAGTAGCTGTGCCCTTATATGGAATAATTCCTCCAGCCAAAACAATGTCTCGAGGTACAGTTTCGCCAAATGGCATCTCAGCAGTCACCAACTCAAAAGAAATGTTATATTTCATACCTGCTGCTGATTTACCGATAAAGTTATAATCAATTTCATTGCTGATATGCACCTTATATCGATACTTCCAAGTAGTGTGAGGAATATCTAAAAGGTTTAAATCCCCTGTTTTAGCTCCAGGAAGCTCAAATCCATACAAGTCATCTTGTACTGGGTGCATTTTAGTGATGAAATAAGGCTCATCCTCATACAGCCAACCTGCGATCTCATCTTGTTTTTCCATAAATGCAGAAAGGCTGGCAACTGCCAACCTTCCAGAAACTTTAATTTTTTTTTGGCGCAAGGTGATCCCGTCATGGATATATCCGCTGCGCCCCTTAACCGTCCGCCTGTCTACCTCAATAGAAGGCGTACTATCAACAATTTTAATGTTATAAATGCCGAGCTGAGATAATTTAATCTCAGCGTTAGCATGTGTAATCAGTAAATCCATTTCATAGCCTTCCTATTCATAAACAAAGTAATCGTCTTTGATACGATCACGAGCTTCTCGCTCTTTAACAGACGTGTAAATCTTGTCGCCCACAATTTCGTTATGGATTTCAAATGTAGCATTTGATAATTGAGAATTCTTCACATCATCACTTAGATTTTCCAAGCTTGATTTCAGACCGGTATTATTCACACTGGCCGAAGTTGTGATCAAGCTATCAACGCCATAACTTTGGTCTGTAATCGCTATCGCATACTGTTTCGCAACACCATTGATTCTGCGTACCCAATCAGACATACCGATATACATTCCCTCGCCTGTGAATCCACCAATAGATTTCATCACTCGAGAAGGTGAATGGATATCTAGAGCGGAACGCATCACGCTTGCGATGTTAGAAGCAATTGAAGATGCGAGCGAGTATAGACTGCCTGCCATGCTTGCTAATCCATTGTAAAGACCTGAGCCAGCATGAACGCCTACAGAGTGCAAATGACTAGCCAGCGTATTGAAAACAGCCACAATCTGACTATTTGCAGAAGATGAAACGCTGACAGCTTGATTCATGCCGCTATTAAAAGCGGATGAGACGGCAGACATGCCCTGTTGGACATAACTCTTGACCTTATTCAGAGCACTATCGAATGTCTGAGTCATCTTGTTCCCACCCGAAGTTGTAGCTTGGTCAACTTTATTCATGCCGTCTGTAACAGCCTTAGAAACGCCATTCATGGCATTTGTCGCAGCGGTTTCAGCATTCTTGAAGTTGTTCGTGACAGCATTCGCAACTGCTTGAGAACTACTTTCGGCATTAGACTGCATAGTAGAAAATGCCGAGGTAGTAGATCCCTGCATGCTATTTGCTGAACCTGTCGCATTTCCACTCATGGTACTGTAGTTACCCGAGACAGCAGCTGCTGTACTGCTAGAAATGGCACTTGCGTTACTTTGAACAGTCTGGAACGCAGTATTTGAATCTGTTTGAAGTGCCTGTAAATATGAACTAGCACTTGTATTTAACCCGCTCAAATTACTTGACACATTCGCATTCATTGTAGCTGATTCTGTCGTTGCAGTCGTTTGAGCTTGTTGCATGTTTGTGGATACATTACTACTCAATGTTTGCATGTTGGTACCGGCAGCTGCTGCAAGTCCTTGCATGCTTGTGTCGACATTTGTACTCATAGCATTTACCTTGGTTTGAGTATCAAGGTTCATTGCATCCATAGAAAGACCGACATTTGTTTGCATAGTCTGTGCTTGCAAGGTTGCATTCGTCGACATTTCTGTCGTTTTAGCAGAAACATGATCCGACATTTCTGTCGTCTTAGCCTTAACAACTTCGCTTCCTTCGGTTGTTTTTCCAGTGACAAAATCCCACATACCACCGAAGAAATCTCCTACTGCCGAAACAACTCCACTGATTGCTTCAGGAACAGCTGTTAACATCGCCTTACCTAATTCAAAGATAATTTTAGCACCAGCTTCAAGAATTTTCGGCAAACCAGCTACTAAACCAATCACTAGTTTTGCAACTAGCTCAATGCCACCACGGATGAGTTGAGGAATTGAACTTGCTAACCCTGTGACTAATGTGCCGATGATTTGGGCAGCAGATTGAGCAATCTGTGGAAGATTATTTATGATTCCTTGAACTAGCGATACAATCAGCTGTATACCGCCACTAATAATCGCAGGCAAGTTAGATACAATCCCCTGAATAAAGGATGCGATAACTTGAACAGCGATACTTAGAATCGTTGGTAATGATTGGATGATACCATTAACAAGATTCTGTAGGATTTGAATGCCGTTCTGAATAATACTTGGCATTTGCTGGCCAAGACCAGTCAAGAAGGTCGTAACGGCCTGTTGAGCCGATTGCAAAATTTGCGGAAGATTGTTAAGGACACCTTGCACTAGATTTGCTAGTAATTCAACACCCATACCAAGCAACTGTGGAAGCGCACTAGCAATAGACTGCACGAACGTTCCAATCACAGTCACTGCTGAACTGATTAGAGATGTAGAGTTTTGTCCTACTCCTTGAATCAAACTACCAATCAAATCAACACCAGCTTGCACCAAGACAGGAAACATAGTTGCAAAAGCGCTAGCAAATTTAGCTATTAAATCGGCGCCTGATGCTATCAAAGCAGGAATTTGACTGATTATGCCTGACACAAGATTTTGAATGATTTGAGGCCCTTTAGTCGTTACTGTATTTAATAACTGGTCTATTTGTGTGCCAAATTGGTTGTTAATAATCCCCAATCCAGCCACTACAAGACCAAGGATTGCAGCGGGGCCGATAGCTGCTAAAGCTACACTCATGACCGACGCGATGCCTTGCGACATCATGCTAAGATTGCTAATGCCTCTAGCTGCAGCATTACCTAAAACACCAGGCAAACCGCTAAGTTTGGATGCAAATCGCTCTACATCTACAGCTGCTGAAAGAAAACCCTCCCCTAAAATTGATCCAAAAGCACCAATCTTACCACCTAAGCCACCTAATATACCTGTCAATTTTGTCAAGCCCTTAGTAGCAGGACCAAAAGCTAACAATCCACCGACCAGACTTAAAATAGGTGCGGCTGATGCCATAGAACTAGTGAATTTCTCCATGACACCATCAGCTAACTTCGTACCATTCAAGAAATGGTCTAAGACTGGATTGATGTTCGCCATTGCATCAGTGAAATTTTGAATGCCTTGTGATTGGCTGAATTTATCTACCAGCTTATCCACATATTTGACGATTGTTGTAAATAATGGCAGTACTGATTCGCCGAGTTTAATCTGCAAGGTTTCAAATGACCCGCTTAGACCTTCAACAGCTCCCTTTAAGTTGTTAAGCTTTTCGGCAGCAACCTGTGCAGCAGTAACCTTACTGATTTCCGCTTGCATCTTATTCGCGCCATCTGCCCCCTCATTCATCGCGATAGTTGCAGCACGCACAGCATCCGTACCAAACAACGTCTTCAAAGCTTGTTGTTGTTGCTGTTGCGTTAGATCGCCTAAACTATCTTTTAAAACTTGAGATATTTCAGCAAATGAGCGAATTTTACCTTCGGCAGTAAAGAATTTATTAGCTCCATCTTCTGTAATGATGCCTAACTGCCTCATTGCATTGTATTGCCCTTTAGTTTGAGGCTGTAAGTTCATCAACATTGTTTTGAGAGATGTACCGGCATCAGAACCTTTGAGCCCGTTTTGTGCAAACACTGCTAAAGCGTTAGTTGTATCTCTGAAAGAAAGACCTAGACCGCTAGCCACAGGGGCAACCATGGAAAGTCCGTACTTCAGTTCGTGGACATCAGTAGCTGAAGCATTCGCTGCTCCTGCTAATTGATTTGCCGCATCTACTACGCTTAGATTGTCGCGTTTGAACGCGTTCAAAGCGGTTGAAGCGATTTCTGCTGCTTCTTTCAGATCAAGCTCCCCAGCAGTAGCCAAGTTTAAAGCACCTGTCAAACCACCATCTAAAATATCTTTGGTAGACACACCAGCTTTTGCCAATTCTTCAATGGCATCCGCTGCTTCAGTAGCAGAAAATGCTGTATCAGCACCCGCTTTAATTGCTGCATCATGGAACTGCTTCATCGTTTCAGCGCTAGAACCAGTAACTGCCTTGATGCTACTCATACGTGCTTCAAAGTCTGCCGATTTGGTAATCGCACCGCCGATTGCATTCTTGATGAAGTTAAATCCTGCATATGCTGCCGAAATCCCCAGAGCTGTCTTGATGAGGTTACTTGTAGCAGATGCTGCTTGATTTGTGTGATTCACAATCCCCATCAGGACGTTAGTAGCTTTACTACCCGCTTGTTGAAAAGCATTACCCAGACCACTGGAAATTTTACTCGACAAGGCACTGATTTTGCTGATCAGCTTGCCACCTAACGTGTTACCAACTTGATTTGTAAAATTATTTACTTTTCCTAAAGTAGAATTAAAGGAATTTCCTATTGTGCTACCCAATTGTGAAAATTTGTTTGAAATTGGGGATAAAGCACTTGAAATTTTAGAATTTAAACTGGTGAACGCTTGTGTTACTTTTGCCAAACCTGCTTGTATGGGTTCGGGCAATCGTTGACCAATGTTAGATGCAATACGTTGGATTTCGCCCAGAGCGATATTCAAACCACCTTTGAATCCTTGACCTATTTTTTGACCGATTGAAGCATTTGAAGTTGCGAGCTCATTCATCAATTGACCAATTTTTTGAATCATTTGATTTGAACTATTGACCGCAGCTTTCTGGGCATTATCAAATGCTTGTTTGGTAATTGACACTATTTCATTCATTGATTTTTCATAATCTTTAGTATCTGCCCCAATATAAGCGTGAATAGAACCGTCAAAACTCATACATCCACCTCCTTCTATTACTAATTTCTATTTGCAAACATCTGACTTGCTTTTTCAAGCAATGTCACAAAATCGTTTTTGTTTTTGATTTCTTTCTTTTTGTCCGGATGGAAAACCCTTCGGACTTTGTCCTTGTCTCTCTTTTTACTGAGTTTCTTCGCATCGACTTTTTTCGCGTTCAATGTATATCTCAGTTCAAGAGCTAGACCTGAAAGAGCTTCGCGCTCTTCGATTTGTTTGTAGTAAAGACCTTCCAAAATGGCATCAAGCTCCCACTTATTGCAGCTCAGGATTGTTTTTTGGTCGGTCAAACCAAGCCTTGCGCATTCTGTTAAGATATCGCGTTTTCCATCTTGCCAATAATTTCTGAAATTGCTTTGACTTGAGCCTCTGCTGTTTGATCCCCAGCTTCCGCTTGAGCTTGTGCCAATTCTTGCCCAAGTTTCATGTTTTCGATATATTTCAAAATCTTCTTCTTGAAAAAACCTGACTGCACCATTTCTTCTTCAATTTCCTGGAATAGTTCTTCCTGAGGATCATCACTTTCCGATTTTTCAAATCGTGCTTCAATAGCTGCCAAAGCTTCATCTTCAGATACCGCCTTGCCTTTTTTGCTTGCGCAATATTGAATCAAATCAACAATTCCTTGGTCGTCACGATTGACAATTTTGAAGAATAGCGCACCAACACCATTTCTAGCCGACTGGCCGTTAGCATCTTTAGTCGCCATATCTTTGTCAATTTTGAACATTAAGCGATAATCAAATTTGATTTCAACGATTTTTTTTGCAACATTAAATTCCATGTGTATATACTCCTTTTACAAACAAAATAAAAAGGTGACCTTTGACAGTCACCCCTCCTTAGATAGATTAGTGCTGGATGTTATCGTAGTCTCCTGTTGTTTCGCCTGGATTTTGGTAAGCGTAGATATTGTTCAACACAGCCAATTCCTCAGCAGACAGTGGGAATTTACCGTCTTGCAAGCGACCTACAATGCCAGCCGTGTACGAAAGCTCAACAAACTCTTCCACTCCATCGTTGAATTCCACGTCATCAGTGATTTTAGCATAGCCAAACTTCGCAGGATAAGCATCCTTTTTATTTGGATCTTCTCCGATTTGAGTTTTGACACTATCATCGACAATTACGCGCCAAATCTTGATTGACTCACCCTTAGCTTGCGCGTCTAAGACGACGTTGATTGACGGATCCATTGGAGCGAAGTATTGAGTCAATTCGATTGAGTGCTCGTCACTTGATTTTTCAAGCAAGCGACCTTGTTGTGTTTGCTCATCCTGGTATTCGCCCCCAAGAGTAGTTGTTCCGTCTGTACGGTATGCAGGAAGCAAGGCTCCCTCTCCTTTTTCAGCATGGATCGATTGGATGAAGTAAAATACTTTCTTACCAACGATTGGTTTTGCTGTTGTAATTTTCACTTGTCCTTTTTCAGTCATTTAGTCAGGACCTCCTTGTTTATAATATTGTTTCGGTCGTCTTGATAACGATATGATAGACCTCTCGACCGATTGAGTTATCCATCAATATAGTTGAAGTAGTCCTTGTATTACGTCCCAGCAATCGAATGGCTTGCGATTTTATATCTTCAGCGTATGCCCGATTTTTATTACCAGGCAAGTAAATATCAATCTGAACCGTGCTATCTTCGATTATCAGCCCCGTCTGCGCCGTTTTTGATGTGTCAGATGCAATTCCTCCAATCACCAAAAAAGGCTCGGTTACGGACGCGTTAGGTAGCTTAAAATGGATTGGAACATTCAAGGGTTTCAATTTATTTCTTAAGCTGTTTAATAGTTCAGTTGTTGGAGAATTCATCGTCACTTACTTCCTAAACATTTTATTAAGGTTATTCATCAATTTTGGATATTCCTCTCTCATCGCTGGTTCCATGAAAGGCTGTGCGGCCATTTTCCGTGTCCCTAACTCGACATATATCGAATAAAAAACAGGTGAAATGACTTGATAACCAAGTATTTTTTCTTGCATCGAGTATATGCTTTCACTCAGCCAACCTGTATCCCAAGGAGCGTACAATTTAGCCAAACGCTCGACACGTAGACTGGAACGATTCAATTCCCTATCTACAGCGATAGGGACTTGTCGTCCTTTTCTCTGTGTCTCGCGCAGGAATTTATCCAATCCTTTCACACGATAAGTTAAGCTCATAGGTAAATCACCGTACTATTTTTGTGATGTTTCTTCCCTTGGATGCTTCGGCGCCTACCTTTATAGATAACCTCTGAGAAACCAGTGTGAACTCCTTGAAGGTGTAGCTTGAAGCTATCAAGGTTGTACTTCCCAAAAATCCCCATTTGTTCTGCATTCGTCAGAGAGCTTTCCTGGCATGGCAGAGGACTAGTTTCGTTTTGAGTTGTGTCTCCAAAAAGCTCATCTTCAGGCTCAGCTTCTTTGATTAAAATAACTCTTTGGCTATAAATCATAGAATCACCTCCTAAATAAAACGTGCGATTCCTCGAGCTCGCTTTTTGGTAGCAAGAGACATAAGGACTTGCTTATCATCTTCGGATAGATAATTGTCTTCCCAAGTAAAAGCCCGTCCTTCCTCGCTATCAGCTTTAGTCCCTTCAGAGTTCAGTTTATTAAATCGTTTCACTGCCACATCGCGGACGATGTAGGCTGCGTTGTTTGGAATTTCCGTAATTGATGTTTCGGAGTAGCGATTGACGAAGGCAAGGATGCGCTCTGTGCTCTCTTTGATGGTCAAATTTAGCAAGTCATCCTGCGCATTATCGCTTACCCCTTTTAATAATTTGATTTCTTTCAAAATCTCACTTTTATCAATCGCTGTCATTGATTACCCTCCAGGTACTGCTGTAGGGGCTACTTTTTCGATAGTAGTTTCTACGACTCCTTGAGGGATTTCCGCAAAGAGTACATTAGCACCGAAAAATACAGATTCGTAAGTGAGGTTTTTCAAAGCACGATCGCGAGCGACTGCAATTAAACCAGTTTCATCTGTGAAGTCAGCAAACAATCCACCAAGATCACCGTTTGCAACGTTCAAGTTAGCAAATACAAGGTTTTCAATTGCCGTTGTATAAACTTTACCTTCTGGCACACCGTTCATTACGATCACGTTTTGCATACCAAGGAAGTTTTTGAGCAATGTCAAACCAAATACATTAGATGCATTCGCACCAACACCTGCATCACCAAGATATTCAGCTGCATCAAGCGGATTGATAAATGAAACGATAGGTGAACCTTCGAACTCGTTAAATGTTGCAATTTTAGCCCAAGCTTGAGCAAGTGCACCTTGCAAGCCTTTGCCCTTATTTTTGGTTGGATTTGCTTTCAAGAATGTAAAGAATTGGTTCTTGATTCCGTTTTGAATTTCACGCATCAAACGTGTATCAGCTTCTGTAATTGCAACAGATGCACCGTGACGTGCAATTGTTTCAGCAGATACTGAACGACGTTTTTTGAACCATGCCACTTCATAGGCATCACCTTTCGTACGAACCACTTTTGACAAAGGAATATCTTCACCTTCACCTGGATTCGTTGCATCCACATCAGTAGTCCATTTGTAAGTTTGGATTTTGAGATCGTTTGTGAGTTCTTGACGACGTGTGACGCCCAAAAGTGTCAGTAAGTCATTGATATTTTTTGAAAACTTGTTAACAAAATCAATAGACTTGATTTCGCCCAAGTCAGCCATAGTAGTTAATTTTTGTTCAGTCATGTTCTAGCCCTTTCTAAAAAGATTGATATTTTCAGCAATCGCGGCCTGACGTTTGTCAGTGTCTTCAATTGCCATAATTTGTTCTTTCGTGATTCCTGTTGTAGTACCACGACGAGGCGCGCTCTGAACCAGTCGTTCGTTCACACGCTTTTCAACTTCGCTATCAAATACAGTTCGCAAAGCTGTGATTTTAGCTTTCACTTCTTCAGCAGTCGGAGCTAGCACATGATCTAAAAATTCTTGTGGCAACCCTTCATCTGCCAAAAGCGATTGAGTCGCTAGTTTCATCTCACGCTCGGCTATATCCTGCTCGCGCTTTTCTAATTCAACGATTCGTTTCGCTTCTTCTTCTCTAGCGCGTTCGTCCTTAGTTAGCTTAGCCAGTCGTTCGCCTTCGCTTTTAGCTTGTTCAATAGCTGTAACTTGTTCAGCTTCCCATTTTGAACGTTCAGCAGCTAACATTTTTCCGATTTCAGCGCGGGTGAATGTGCGTTCGTGCTTCTCGCTACCTGCATTTGACTCTACATCTACTGTTTTATCGTTCTGAGTGTCGACAGTCTCAGTTGATTCAGTAGATACAGTTCTATTGATTTCTTCTGACATAATTGTCCTCCAGCGATTACGTCGCCACTCGATAATCTCGCTTTACGTCCGGCGACGGAACAGTACAGCTTTTATTGTCATCGGTACAGTTTGGACAATATAAAAACCGTACGGGATTCCATACGGTTAGAGCATAAGAAAACCGCCTCGATTTCGATGCGGTTAGGTTATTTATTTTTCAATTGTTTCAGTTTTTTTCTGTATTCAATTCCGACTTTTAGAGTTGAAATGACTGTTGAAATCACTTCAAATAATTTAATTATTACGAACAAAATCAACGCAAAAAATATAATCCAACCTAATAAAATTGATACTAAATCCCAGATGAACATATCTTACTCCTCTACTTTTTCGTATGTTTCTTTAAAGATTTCAGGTTTGCATGGATAAAACTCGCCTTGCACACCTTTGATAATGTAGTCAACTTCTGTTGCAATCATCAATCCTTCAAGTGTTTCTATTTTTAAAATTGGATTATCTAGGTCAGCATAATCAATCCGAACTGGATCTAATCCTAATTCTGACAATTTTAAAATCGATTCTTCAGTATCTACGAACTGAACCGCCTCAATTACTACAGGTTTCTTTCTGTATTTCATTTCTTCAATCCTTTCTTTATGCCATCAATTATCCCGCTAATTAACGCTGAAATAATAAAGATTAAAAACAAAAATACCAACCACCCGAAAGCGATTGATATCCATTCCCAAATAAACATTTTATCTCCTTTCTGGGCAACAAAAAAGCGCCTAGATTACTATCTAAGCGCAAGATAGGCGGGACCGCCGAATGTCGCCCGCATTTCTCGACCCACTAGCTAAGTGGCGCGTTGGAGGCGGATACTTTTCAACCTCTATCTCTACTCTAAGTATATCACATATCATCTTTAGAGTAAAGTATCTTTTGCTCACGTTTCAATTTATTTAATTTTTGTTTTTTAATTTTATGGTAGTGGATGATGTAGTTACCATCATCTTTTTGTATAAGCGCTGCTTCCATTAGATATTTCAAGCGTTCAGGGACTTTTTTATAGAGCAGTACCGAATTGTTATGATGACCAGAGTTATCGGCGACATAATCTGGATTAGCAACTAATTCTTGCAACAATAGCATTTGCTCCAATGGGAATTCTGTGCCATGCTTTTCTAAGATTTTTGCTAGATTTTTTCCAGTAATTTGTACATTCTTCAGCAATTCCTCAGTACCAGGAATCGTCGGTAATTGTCCAATGATATAGTTTTCTGTGAGGTTTCGTTCGATATTCTTATAACTTACGTTCCCTTTTGATATATCATCCCACAAATTAGCAAGATCATCTCTTAACTTTTCAAAGTCATGATCATGAACTTTGATATCACCATTTAGTTCCTCTTCGTCAGGTATCACACCTGACCGGCAGTTAAAATGAAAAGGCGGAGCGTTTACTCCAGCTTGCATTTCATCAATCAGATACCGTTTGTCTTCCGCATGAATTCTTTTACAAATTTCAGTCGTCCGATTGTCAAGATGAACCAATATGCGATAGTATTTCAGCCCTGCATCCTTGTAACGTTGGATAGCGGAACGATTGACAATCATCGTTCCGTCTGTTCGAATGAGCGTTTCAGCTCGGCTATTGGCCACTTTATATTTCTGTGCCAAATCACGCGCCATTGTTCGAGGGTGATCTCCTCGTACAAATCCAGCTCTTAGAACCTTTTTTAAATCTTTGACAAGATTGTCTGTATTCCCCCACAATTGCTGACTGTAGTTGTAGCCATTAAACGGCGTTCTAACTAGTTCTTTTAGAGCTGGCTCATTTATTGCACCAGACCGACCGCCCATGGCTTTTTTATAACCCATGAGAGCCATTCTTTGTAAGTAGTTCTCGAATTTTTCGGAAATAAGACCTCTTGCGATACCTGCACGAAAGAGCATATCTAGTTGCAGAGCATCTAATCTTGTCGCTCTAGATGATGCATATTGTTCATTCAACCTTTTAAGCAATTCTGGGTCTTTCTCGGCCTGCTCACGATACTTCTTGGCATTTGCCTGATAATCTGACAGGTCGGTGCCTTTCAATCGTTGCAGCGCCTCCTGATAGCTCATAGACCCATTTTCAGAATATTTGCTAACAAAATCGTAAAAGGCTTTTTGCATTTCGTTAGCTTGTTCTTGATAGACCTTATTTAATTCGGCAAAAAAATCAATGTCCTTCCGGTCTAGATAGCGAAAAATTTCATCTGACCGTTCTGACCAATAATCAAGATGGTTTTGGTTCGGCTTCTTGCTCATCATCGACCACCTCATCTACTGGATCTAACCGTGGTTCTGGTTGCTCCAAGGCTTCTTGCTCTTTCAAACGTTTCAGCTCATCTGTAGCATCTACACCCGTAACTTGATTCAGTAATTCAAAAATAGTCTGATCGCTGACAATTCCATACAACGACTTAATCATCTCGACGATTTCTTTTTCATTTTGTGGAACGTTCGGACTAAAGACTACCGAAGTTTCATTGATGAGTTCGTAGGCTGTATTTTCATTGCCTTGGATCTTCCAGATATTAACCGCTAAACGCAAACGACGCATGAGGCCGGCTTCAAACAGATCTTCTTGCTGTTCTCTGTAATTGTCGCTAGCCATGAGCTTGTACTTCATTGACTCGCCTGATTGCGTACCAGCAAAGTTATTATCAAGCGTATCCGGAGTGAAGGTAAAACGCAAAATATCATTGACTAAGCGTTTTTTGTATGCTTCTGCGCCTTGGCTATCATACGACTTGATTAAATAGCTAGCGTCTGGATTAGCTCCGCCTGGGCTTGGATTATCGTCCAAGATGAGAACTTGTGCTTTCTTGTAAGCTTGCGACACATACAGCCGACCATTTGGATTGATTCGTCCATCTTCCAAAAAGTCGTTTTCCTCCGTTCCTGTGTATGGATTGCCTTTAATCATCAAGATGGCATCGTTGCTATTTTGCTGGAAGTTTGCAAGCTCAGACTGTGATAAGTCGTAAGCATCGATGTTGTCCAAAACCGACTCATAAGAACCTAAGCGGTCCTCGTTGTTGCTGTACTCATTTACTGGTACAGCTTTAAAGTAATGTTCTTGCTCGTCCTTAAGCGCCATTTTATAGCTATCCGTGGATTTCCACTCATAGCTATAAATACGATCTGCGGTATAGACTTTGATAATCGTCTTACGCTTGCTGTCTCCATAATCGACATCGTAGTAATTTATGGCCATGAGCGAGTTCTGCTCATAAGTATCGTCATAAATGACAAAAGTCTGCTCTGGACTAAGTTTATATAGCTTGACCCAAGCCTTGCTATCGCGCTCTGTGACTGTCAAAAGCTCGTAAGCACGACCGTACACGCACAAATCTTTCTTGATGGAGGAATTGTGTTTCTTCTCGTTGTTCTTAGCTGAAAAGTCCTTGATATTATCAAGAATAGCTTTGTTTTCATTCTTGTATTCGACCGGATTTCCCAGCATGTAACCCTGTTCAAAGATAGTGATGTACTTTGCAAAATCACTAGAAATGCGATTGTCTGCCGCAGTTTCGTCCGTTTTAGCAGGTCGATACTTGATATTGTTATCACCCTTATAGTAACGTTTCAACTCTTTTAACCGTGGCTGTTGCTCTGCTTTATGACGATTCACGTAGCGCTTTAACTGCTCGATCCAATTATCAGAACCGTATTCGATGACTTCGAAGTCTTCCGTCATCATCATAAAATGCTCATTTGACTTGCTGTCAAAACGCGTTCCGTTTAAGAATTTAACTTCCAATTTTACCTCCTAAAATAATAAGATGCATTTTTCATGCGGTCTTGTGTCGATTTGCTTTCGATGTGATATTTTTCCAAAGCATAGCGAATCGCATCGATAACGTGGTTATTCGCATCAATTGGCTCATTCAACCAATTACCGTCTTTATCTTGCTTGTAGATATAAGTGTCAAATTCCTCTATCGTTTTTTCGCAAGACGGATGAATATAAATTTTGAATTGTTTCATAAAGTCTATGCCAGCATTGATTGATCCCTTGCCTTTCACGGAGGCTTGTATTCTTCTAACGCCCTTCGATCTCAACTCTGCTATTAAGCGCTGTTCTGCGCTGTCTGCCGTGATTTCTGCGTTTAACATGTCGTTCTTAGCAATCATCTGATAAATATCTTCGGTGGTCATAGCATGCTCGTAATACTCTGCATATATCCACAGTTCTTTTTTATCCAAATCCACAGCTAAGCGAGGGAAAGTGGTTGGATCATGTGTGAAGCCGAAGTCAAGACCTGCGGCTGTTTCTCCTACTCGTTTAATCGTGGTCTGTATATCAAAGTCACGAACGCTGTAATTCTCGAACACCAACCCTTCAGCAACTCCCCACTCCCCATCACAGACAATTCTAGCCCGCCTAGGGTTCGTTTGGTACAAGTCCTCATAACGCTTGATATCGACTTCATCAAGCCATTCATTACACCGATAAGTCGTTGTAAGCGATAGCGTGTCTGCTCGCTGAGTCTCCTTGTCAAAAAAGACACGTTTGAGCCAGTGTCTTTCATTCCACGGGTTAAATGTAACCGTGATTTGTTTAAAAAAATCAGGCACGTCTAAGCTACCACGGATAGACTCGACTACTGTACTGAACTTGTCTTCAGTCTCGATTTGATACGCTTCCTCGAACCAAGCCCAACAAAGAATGCCGACATCGACCGTGATAGATGTGATTTTAAGTTCATCATCCAAACCACGAAATAGAATTTTTTGACCTGTTTCTTTGACAGTTATTTCAGGCAACGACTCGTTGAATTTAAACTTATGAGCGACTTTCAGTTGGTTAGCCGCCCACTTGAAATCCGTGTAAGTCGATTGCTTATTCGTATTCGAGTATCTACGGATGACAAGTAAGTTAGACCAGGGATATTTCAAAATACGGGTAACATGGTTCAAAGCAGTTGTCTTCGATTTCTTCGAACCACGAGATCCTTTTACAACTCGATAAAGATTTCTCGAGCGCCAGAACTGTCCGTATCCAGCTCCTACTATCTTAGGTAGGTCTACAACAATATCATTCTGTTTAATCTGGTATGTCTGATTCATTCGCAAACACCACCGTTCCAGAAATATCTGCCTCCACCTTGTCCGTCCAAAGCCTGTGACGTTTTCCTAAAAGCTCAGCCGCCTTGATTCTATCTTTCGCCCCGACATCTATATCCGTAATCGTTTGACCTAATTCTCCAATGCTTATCAAGGTCTGTTCTTGTGTTTCTCCTCGCATGACCGAGGTTAGGTAAGTAAGCACCTCTTCCTGTGTTGCAATCTTCTCAGACGCAAGCTGAGCCAGTCTTTCATCGATATAAAATTTGATTGTAGTATTTTGTAGTAACTTAGATGCGTTTGTATTAGCATATTTAGAGCTATACCCTGCCTTAATAGCTGCATCTGTCGCATTCCCGCTGATGATGTACTCGTCAGCGAATCTCTGTTGTTTTAAAGTTAATTTAGCTATTTTCCATCACCTCCATTTTTTTACAACACAAAAAGCCACACGATTGTGTGACTTAATGCTAGACCTCTCACAGACTTTGCAGGAATCGAACCCGCGATAACAGATTTGGAATCTGTTGTGTTACCACTACACTAAAAATCTAAATAACGGTACCAGGGGTTGAACTAAATAATACAAAGAGGAAATTACCAGCTTTTTCGCCCTGATACCGTTAAACATTAAAGGAGTCATCAGTCCGCTTTACCGTACTTTCTGACAATACCATAATATCACTTTAAAAGTTCCAAAGAGTTCCATTAGTTCCATTTTTTAGAAATTTTTTTCAAAGCGCTCTCTTTAGCCCGATGAATCGTTCCGCGCCCGCAACGTAGCTGAGCTTGAATTTGATTCCACGACAATCCATCAATATACAACAACCGCATGATAATATTTTCCATAGGGTCTTCCAATGACTCAATCACTTGCACCATCTCGTCTCGTTCTTGATAAAGTTCTTGGATTTCCTGATACAGTTGTTCTGACTTATCAATAATCAGCACGTTCAATTCTTCGGAGCGATTAGACGAGCTTTCTGACTTCGGCATATTGTTAAACTGCTGTCCTCGCAAGATGCTTGATTTCAGGCTGATAATTTCCTGGTGCTTCGACTTCGCTTTGATATCTATGTACTGCAAGGCTTTTAATCGTTGTTTGATATTGATCGTCAATCTTCTGCCACCTCCAAAAGCTCTCTGTTTTCGTAGATGTTGCCGATGATTTCTTCATGCTCAGTCCACGCATATCCTTCTCTCAAGTCTTTTAGGTATACAGCTGGCATTCCTCCAAAATACGTACCGCCATATTCTTTTTCTATATAGACTTCGTGAAGGCATCCTCTTGTACATTTTATAATATCTCCGACAAAGACCTCTTTACCGTTCTTATCTTTGAGTCCTGTTGATTGCATGAGTTCTAAATCTTCTGCTGAAACCATGTAAGTAATTCCATCTCCAATACAGTATAGTTCATCCTCAAGCCAACTGATATGATCGACATCATTATCCATTTTCTGTTCTTTCTTTAGCCACGCTCTAAATTTTGGTGTCATATCAAATCCTCCTTAAATAAACAAGCTAGCTAACCATATCAAAAATGCACATGTAATGATTTTTGATATGCTACTTTTTACAGCATATGAATAATCCTCTTCAGATTCTTTTTTGCTGGATAACACCGGCCAGATAAAAGATAGTAGTGCATCCATCCCTAATGCTTGCAAGACTGTAATTTTACCAACTGGAACAATCGTTGTGATAATCTCATTCCAACCATACTGAACCACGAATGGCGATACAACGATTACAAATACCGCCCCAATAATAATTCCTAGTTTTTTCATTTTATAAATCCTCCTCTTTTACAAAGACTGCTTGTCCAGCCGTCCACCATTTTCAAGGTCACGGTCAATAAACCATTGTTTTACGTTTTCTAGTGTGTTCATAGTAACACCTCATCATCTTCTATTCTTATCAAAGCTTTTCTATTTGGGAAATGTGTTTGGTGCCATTTTCTTGAATATATTTTTAAGGCGTCTAAGCTTATACCAGTATATTCGCTTATCTCATATAATGTTCCCATTGTGACAAATCTATCTCCTGAATACAAAGCCCAATCGGGATTCCATTTATCGTTAACTACCATTCAAGCCCCCTTTCTACTCTTTTGACTAAGCACTCACTACAAATACCATTTTGAAATACACAATCATAATCCAACTTGTCTTTCGAAAAGAAAAACTTTCTACAATCTTCACAATCTAACTTATTGTTCATTTATTTCTCTTTCTAAAGCCGTTCCGATTTTCTCGTTATAGTAACTCAAAATCTTGCTTTGGTTCATTTTTGTTTGTGTGATATTGTCTATAAAAAATTCCAAATCTGCGCTCATTTCATCCAACAACTTTACAACCTTCAACTGATATTCCATATCAGGAACTTCAATCTTTATCTTTGACAATCTTGCTAGTGATAAGCCTGGTTGATTATCTCCGTCTGCGCATCGCTCTATTTCTTCACGCTTCATCAACAGCCAATGAAATAAATACCGCTTAGCTATTATTTCTTTTGGCTCAACTTTAAAGCTACCTTCATCCATCCAAAATGGATCTCGATGGAAATAAACAGCACCAATTGTACCCTTACGAGTCAAGCGGATTGTATCACTTTCACAATTGAATTTGTCTGTCGTGCCTTTTGATTTCATGCCAGCTCCATAGATAAAATAAGGACCATCTGTTGTTTTCGTTCTAGTGCCTGAAATAAGCTCGCAAACTTCTAGCAATCCGTGCGTTGTTATCTTATCTGGTTTCATTCTAATCCTACTGCAAAATTATAAGCCAATAAATAATCATCTAAGACCTTGTGGCATTTCGTTATGAAAGCTTTTAAATCAATATCTGCATTAAAGAATTGAATCAAGACTAGTTGACTTGCTAAATGTTTTTCAAGATGATTGATTGCCATTTGGTCTAGTTCTGCATTTACTTGGTCAATGTCTATTTCTTCTTTCTCGATAGGCTTGCTTGGTGCGACCCATCTAAAATCCGTATCTAATGTATCAGACTCTTGGTATTCAATCTTTTGAGTCTTGCAATCATAAATCTCTTTTGAAATTTCAGGACTCTCTTTCTCTTTGTCAATAACCAAGAAAATCACGTTGATAGACGTGTCTTCAAATCCATTTTGAATCACATTCAATTCAACAAGGTTATTTCCTACAAGCTCTCTCATTTTCTTTTCAGATTGACGGTAAGCAATACCAGGGAACATGATATAGAATCCATATCGTTTCGTGTAAGTTAGCGACTTCAACAGAAAAATATCATCAACAACACCTGATTTTTTCCAAGGGAACAATTCTTTAATAGCCTGTTGGTCTTCTTCTGGTAAATCTTTCAATTTCAGAGAATAAGGTGGGTTCATTGCAATTGCATCCACTTGTATATCTGATTGATAAGTGAAAAAACTCTGATTACTCACGACTGCATGAGGAAAATTGCTTTTCAACGCTTCACAACTCTCCTGCTGAATTTCTACCGCATGAAAATCAGCCATACTAATAAACTGCTCCAACTGTCCAGAACCTGCAGCACCATCAAACACAGAAATATTCTCACCGCAATACTGTTTTACTTTGTTTGCTAAGTATTCACGCAAAGGCTTCCCTGTCACATACTCAGCAAATTTATTGGCTTTCTCGCGGTTATTGTGTTCCACGAACGTCATAACATCACCTCATCCCCAACTTTCACTTTATCCCACTGCTCTCTAGTAACTACGAAAATCCCATAATCTCTGATAGTCACTGTGTATAGCTTGCCATGTCGTCCTTTCTCGACGACCTTACCAAATATCTCAGCGCCTGCGTTATCAGCCTTATAGATAACCATAGGCTTCTTCTCTTCCAAATCTCGAATCCTGTCCATCTGCCAGATATTTAGTCCAGCTGATAGCAAGATCCAGATAGCTATGAATCGTTTCAATTTACCACCTCATATATAAATATTTCGTGTCAATGCCTTGCTCTAAAATACAATCCCTTAACGATCTCAAAACATCTAATGCACCGCTGACTGTTCCCCATCTATTTTCAGGTTCATACTGTACATACTTTTCAGGGTACTGTTCTAATTCAGAGATACCGCGTTGAATGTTATGTAAAACATCAGCAATGTTGTACGTAGTGTCTTGGTCAAAATCCCAATCCATAGCAACTCTAAACATTCTTCCAAGATTGTATGTCGGAGAACTATATTTAGGTTCAGCGATATAAATATAACTTCCGTTTTCTATTTTTGCTAAAATCTCCAAATCGTAACTCATCACTCAACCTCCTCTTTTAATTTAACTTCAATCTCTAAGTAAAAGCTTTGATCAGGTATCTCCAGTATCGCTGTAGTGGTTTTACCATCAGAACCAACGATAATTTCTCCAATTGCCAAAACTAAGTCTCCAATTGTGCTATTTAGTGTCAAACTCATCACTCAACCTCCTCAATCTCAATACCTTCACAAGAGAAGACCCAGCCGAAGTTTGCGTCTTCTAGTTGTTTGCGGGTGTGAGCGGTACGATATTCCTCATTCTCTATATTATCGCTAAATACCCAAACATGACCGTGCTTAAAATTTAGGTACTCTAAGTCTTTATCTAATCCTTTAAAACGAACCAGATACCGCTTCTCTTCCTCGACCTCGTAGCCGTCAAGCCACGCACGAGCGAAATTATTTCTATTTTCGAGTTTCCTAAACCATTCGCGAAACTCTATAGTAGCTACTTCCCAAGCATACTTGAACGCATCTTCCAATTCTGGACTTTCTTCTCTTGCTCCTTCAATCACATCTGCCACGAACGGCGGAACTTTGACTGGTTTTTGTTCGTCTAGTTGTTTGACTAAATCTAACGTTATTAATTTATCAATCATAGGTCTATGACTGCTACAATCTACTGCTAATTCTCTAATTGTTTTAATCAATTCCTGCTTATTCATCTTCCAACTCCTCGTTATATTTTTCTACCAATTCATTCAACCACGACCAAGGTTCGGTTTCTTCACTGATTGGGTCAACCTCTCTTTCTTGCAACCAAGCTGAGAAATTAACCACATTATCAATATAGATTGTGTCGTAATCACCCCAATCCCAAACAGTTAAATAAATTTCTGTTTTAGTTCCATTTTCATCTTCAACCGTTATTGAACCATTTTCAACCCACGCTGTACCA
>ERZ773066.314-NODE-314-length-28053-cov-27.795307_pt1 | contig 28053 bp, 22 predicted proteins | sample MGYA00580573_ERZ773066 | MGnify/ENA primary metagenome ERZ773066 (study PRJEB29015, sample SAMEA2738128) | human oral metagenome | biome: human oral; feature: human-associated habitat; material: saliva | place: China | collected 2203 ... | reverse complement strand
CGCCAGGGACACCGTCAGAAGATGTCGGTCGTCAAGATCACCGAGATCGCCTGAACCCGACGTTCCCACGAGCAGAAAGTAGCAACTGATGGCACATAAGAAGGGCCTTGGTTCCTCCCGTAACGGCCGCGACTCGAACGCGCAGCGCCTCGGCGTGAAGCGCTACGGCGGCCAGCTGGTCAACGCTGGTGAGATCCTCGTTCGTCAGCGCGGCACCCACTTCCACCCTGGCGACGGCGTTGGCCGTGGCAAGGATGACACCCTGTTCGCCCTGCGCGCGGGTGCGGTCGAGTTCGGCCGCAAGCGCGATCGCAAGGTTGTCAGCGTTTCGCCGGTCTCTGCCTGAGACCGCGCGCATGAAGGGCGTCCGGCGTTGCCGGGCGCCCTTTTCAACATTCATTTTCAGTCATCAGGAGCACCAGTGGCAGACTTCGTGGATCGCGTGACGCTGCACGCGGCAGGCGGTAACGGCGGTAATGGCGTTGCCTCGATTAAGCGTGAAAAGTTCAAGCCGCTGGCTGGGCCTGACGGCGGCGACGGCGGCAACGGCGGCTCGGTCATCCTGGAGGTGAGTGAGCAGGAGACCACGCTGCTGAACTATCACCGCAGCCCGCACCGCCGCGCAGACAACGGAACGCCGGGCATGGGTGACTTCCGCCAGGGGAAGACCGGTGCGGATATCATTCTGCCGGTCCCCGAGGGTACGGTCGTGAAGTCGATGTCGGGCGAGCTGTTGGCCGACCTGACGGGCGCTGGTGCGCGCTTCGTGGTCGCTGAGGGCGGTCGCGGCGGTCTGGGCAACGCGGCGTTGGCCTCGAAGGCTCGCAAGGCCCCCGGATTTGCGCTCCTGGGTGAGCCGGGCGAGGAACGCGACGTCATCCTGGAGCTGAAGGCCGTGGCGGACGTGGCTCTCGTCGGTTTCCCGTCGGCGGGTAAGTCCTCGTTGATTGCGGCTATGAGTTCGGCTCGTCCGAAAATTGCCGACTATCCGTTTACGACGCTGGTTCCGAACCTCGGCGTTGTCTCCGCTGGCGACACGCGTTACACGGTCGCTGATGTTCCCGGCCTTATTCCTGGTGCTTCCCAGGGCCGAGGCCTTGGCTTGGATTTCCTGCGTCACATTGAGCGCTGCGCGGTTATCGTGCACGTGCTGGACACGGCTGCTTTTGAGACTGATCGCGAACCCGTGGAGGATCTGCGCATCATCGAGGCCGAACTGCGGGCGTACCAGGGTGACCTCACCCAGGTCGAGGGCTACGTGCCGATCATGGAGCGCCCCCGCGTCATCGTTCTGAATAAGATCGACATCCCGGATGGCCGTGACCTGGCCGAGATCACGCGCCCGGACCTCGAGTCTTTCGGGTGGCCTGTCCTCGAAGTTTCCGCCGTGTCCCACGAGGGCCTCAAGGAGCTGTCTTTTGTTCTGGCCGGCATCGTCGAGGAGGAGCGCGCGAAGCGTCCCGCCCTCGAGGTCGCACGTCCCATCATTCGCCCGAAGGCTGTGGGCCGCAGCGTGGAGATCACGGTGCGCAAGACCCGCAAGGACGGCGAGGACGTCTTCCAGGTGCGTGGTGACAAGCCCGAGCGCTGGGTGCGTCAGACAGACTTTGCCAACGACGAGGCCGTGGGGTACCTTGCGGATCGCCTGAACGCCGCGGGCGTCGAGGATGAGCTGATGAAGGCTGGCGCGGTCGCTGGCGACACCGTCGTGATCGGCGACCTGGATGGAGGTGTCGTCTTTGACTGGGAGCCGACCCTGACGACTGGTCCCGAGCTGCTGGGTTCTCGCGGCACCGACCTGCGCCTAGACCAGAACACCCGCCCGAGCCGTAAGGAGCGCCGCGAGGTGTACCACCAGGTCATGGACGCCAAGAGCGCGGCCCGTGAGCAGCTGTGGACTGAGCGTGAGGCCGGTCATTGGACGGATGCATCGGATCAGTCATGAGCGGAATGACTGCGGCTTCTCGCATTGTTGTCAAGATCGGATCCTCCTCGCTCACGCGCGAGGACGGCGGTCTGGACCTGAACCGTATTGACGCCGTCGCTCGTCTCGTGTCCCGCTGGCGCGGGCGCGACCGTGAGGTCGTGATTGTCTCCTCGGGCGCTGTTGCCGCGGGGCTGGATCCGCTCGGTTTTTCGGCCAAGCCGAAGGATCTGCCGAGCGTGCAGGCCGCCGCCGCGATGGGCCAGGGACTCCTGATGGCGAGGTGGACCGCGGCCTTCCAGGCGCATCACCTCGATGCCGCCCAGGTGCTGCTGACTACGGACGACGTGATGCGCCGTGACCACTACACGAACGTGCGCGCGGCCCTCTCGCGGCTCCTCGGCCTCGGCGTCGTGCCGATCCTCAACGAGAATGACGCGGTGACCACCCGCGAGCTGCGTTTCGGCGACAATGATCGACTTGCTGCGCTCATCGCCCAGATGATCAAGGCCGATGCCCTCGTGCTGCTGACGGACGTTGACGGCCTGTATACGGCTCCTCCGGATCATCCGGGTTCGGAGCTGATCGAACGCGTCGCCAGTGCGGATGACCTCATGAGTGTGCTCGTGACCGGTGCGGGTTCTCGCGTTGGCACGGGCGGCATGGCGACGAAGGTGCAGGCCGCGATGCTGGCGACGGCCAGCGGCATCGGCGTGCAGCTGGCCAGCGCAAACGACCTGGGGTCCGTCCTGGAAGGTCGCCGCGTCGGCACCTGGTTCGAACCGTCGGCCCAGCGTCCAGCCTCTCGTCGCCTGTGGATCGCACACGTGGCACCCTCTCGCGGCGAGATCATTGTCGACGAGGGAGCTGCGAAGGCGATCACGGTCGGCAAGAAGTCTCTGCTGGTTGCTGGCGTGCACTCGGTGCTCGGTCATTTCGAGGCCGGGGACGTTGTGGACGTTGCCAGCCCGACCGGACTCATCGCGCGCGGCGTGTCCGGCTACGACTCGGACACACTGGGCCAGATCGCCGGCGCGGGTATGGAACAGCTGGTGGCGGCAGGATACGAGCATCCCAGGCCGGCAATTCACCGCGACGACCTGGCGGTGTTAGGTGACGCATTTTCTGCGCTGAGCGCTGACTGACAGGGACCGCCCCGCACTCGTGTGACATGATGTGCGAGTGGATACTGTTGCTGATATTTCCCAGGTGACCGATGCTGCCCGCGACGCGGCGCGCGTGCTCGCAAACGCGACGACTCAGGTGAAGAACCGCGGGCTTGAAGCGATCGCGGCGGCGCTCATTGAGCGCTCCGACCAGATCCTGGCCGCCAACGCCGAGGACGTGGCGCGCGGCCGCGCGGAGCAGATGAGCGAGGGCCTCCTCGACCGCCTTGCCCTGACAAAGGACCGCATCCGATCCATCGCTGACGCCGTTCACGAGATCGTTGCCCTGCCCGACCCGGTCGGCCAGGTCGTGCGAGGAACCCGTACTGACATCGGCCTGCGCGTCACTCAGGAGCGCGTGCCCCTCGGTGTCGTCGGCATCATCTACGAGGCCCGCCCGAATGTCACCATTGACGCCGCGACCCTGGCGCTCAAGGCTGGTAACGCGGTCATTCTGCGTGGCGGAAGCGCAGCCCAGGCCTCGAACCAGGTTCTCATCGAGGTGTGCCGCGACGCACTGACCTCTGTCGGCCTGCCCGCTGACGCGATCCAGACCGTCGACCAGTGGGGTCGCGCGGGTGCACGCGCCATGATGCGTGCACGCGGTGCGATTGACGCACTCATCCCGCGTGGGGGAGCGGGTCTCATCAACGCCGTCGTCGAGGAGTCACGCGTGCCCGTTATCGAGACGGGCACCGGCAACTGCCACCTGTACGTCGACGCCTCCGCCGACCTCGAGGCAGCGGAAGCCATCATCATGAACGCCAAGACGCAGCGCGTGGGCGTGTGCAACGCGGCGGAAACCCTCCTGGTTCACGCCGACGTCGCTGCCCGCTTCCTGGTCGCCGCCATCACTCGCCTGACGACCGCGGGCGTGACCATCCACGCCGACGGCGCCACTCGCGCCATCGTGGACGACCAGCCCGCCATCGACGCCGACATGATCGTGGATGCCACCGAGGCCGATTGGTCGACCGAATACTTGTCGATGGACCTCGCCGTGCGCGTCGTCGGCAGCGTGGAGGAAGCGACCGAGCACATCCGCCGCTACTCGACCGGCCACACCGAGGGTATTGTCGCATCCGATGTCGCCGCCATTCGGGCTTTCCGCGCCGGGGTGGACGCCGCCGCGATCGCGATCAACGCCTCGACGCGTTTCACCGACGGCGGCCAGCTGGGGCTGGGAGCCGAGGTCGGCATCTCCACTCAGAAGCTCCACGCGCGCGGCCCCATGGGGCTGACGGAGCTGACGACGACCACCTGGATCTACGAGGGAGAAGGAACCATCCGCCCGTGAGCACGCAAGACAAGGAAGCAGGCCCGGCCTCGGACGGGGAGGCGATCGAAAAAACCACGGAGGCCACCGCGGGCGCGACAGCTGCCCCCGCGCTGCCCCAGCATCCTCCGCGCGCCCTGCGCAGGAGGCGGGCGATCGGCATCATGGGCGGCACCTTCGATCCGATCCACCACGGACACCTCGTCGCCGCCTCAGAGGTCATGGACGTATTCGGACTCGACCAGGTTGTGTTCGTACCCGCCGCTATGCAGCCCTTCAAAGCGGGGCGGCGCGTCACCTCAGCCGAGCACCGCTACCTCATGACGGTCATCGCGACCGCGTCGAACCCACGTTTCGCAGTCTCGCGCGTCGATATCGACCGCGGGGGCACGACGTACACGATCGATACGCTGGCGGATCTGTCGCGCGAGTACCCGGATTCGGATTTCTACTTCATTACGGGTGCCGACGCGCTGGCACAGATCGCGCAGTGGAAGGACGCCGACAAGCTCTTTGAGCAGGCGCACTTCATCGGCGTGACGCGTCCCGGGCACAACCTGTCGGACCCCGGCCTGCCGCATGAATCTGTGTCACTGCTGGAGGTTCCCGCCATGGCGATCTCGTCGACGGACTGCCGCACGCGCGTCGAAGAGGGTAAACCGGTCTGGTACCTGGTGCCCGACGGCGTCGTCCAATACATCAACAAATACGGCCTGTACCGGTCCTAACCCAAGGAGAAACGTGAGCCTTCCCGACGCTACCGCAGAACTGGCGAGCCTGGTTGCTCATGCCGCACACGACCGCGGCGGCATCAACCCGGTGCTCGTTGACGTGACCAGCAAACTCGCCCTGGCGGATGCCTTCGTGGTTGTCTCGGCCCCGACGGACCGTCAGGTGCGCGCCATCGCCGAGGACATCATGGACCGCATCTGGGCCGAGCAGCATCGCCGTCCCGCCCACATCGAGGGGCGCGCGGAGGGCACCTGGGTGCTCCTCGACTACTCGGATATGCTCGTGCACGTTCTCTCCGAGGAGGAGCGCGAGTACTACGCGCTCGAGCGCCTGTGGGGTGACTGCCCGGCGGTGCCCATCGACGTGGATACGGAGGAGGCCCTCGCAGCCGCAGCTGAGCGTGCCGCGACCCATGGCGCGGAGTCCGCGCAGTGAGCGCGTCGCGTATCGTCCTGCTGCGCCACGGCCAGACGGACTTCAACCTGGCACGCCGCTTTCAGGGGCGTATCGACGAACCCCTGAATGACTCGGGACGCTCCCAGGCAGCCGGTGCCGCAGGTGTGCTCGTGTCGCGCCTGTGCGAACCCAGCGCCGAGGTCGGTATGGTCGCCGCCGAGACCTCGCGCAGCTATGACGACGGGGGAGTACGCATCGTGTGCTCTCCGCTGGTGCGCGCGCTCGACACGGCCCGTATCCTCGCGCGCGTGTTCGACATCGCCGGCTATCCCTGTGAGGGGCCGGTCAGCGATGAGAGGCTCACGGAGCGCTTCTACGGCACCTTCGAGGGGAAGACCTACGAGGAGATCGCCCGCGAGCAACCCGAGGCCTGCTCCGAGTATCGAGACACTGGTGAATGTGTGGGTGCCGAGGTCGAGCGCTCCGAGATCGTGGGGGAGCGCTTCCGCGACGCCGTCCTCGAGGCAGCGGCCGCGTGCCGGCCGGATCAATCTCTCATCATCGTCTCGCACGGCTCCGCTATCGCGCGGGGCATCACCTCCCTGCTGGGACTCGATCCCGCGGACTTCAACGGCCTGCGCGGCGTCGATAACTGCCACTGGTCGGAACTGGTGCCCGTTGGTGTCTCAACTGCGAAGAGCGCAGCGCGCACCGGATGGCGCCTGGCATCGCACAACATCGGGGCTCGCGAGGATATACTGGGGGCGTAACACGCCTCTGGGGGCCTCATTTGCCTAGCATGTCAACAATTTCATGCTGATGTGATCAGTGACACTTGGTTTCAATTTGCGCACCTCTCGAAAAGTTGGCTATTATTTATCAGGTCGCCGGGGGTGATGAACTAAATAAAGGGGCTATGGCGCAGTTGGTAGCGCGCTTCCATGGCATGGAAGAGGTCGGGGGTTCGAATCCCCCTAGCTCCACCGAAAAAACCGACACTCGGCTCGTGAGTGTCGGTTTTTTGTTACTCCGTGAGCCTTGTGGTCACTTTCTTTTCTTTGGCCTGTTCGCTGCTGCGCTTCTGAATTTCTTCGGGGTCTGTGGGGTGTTAGCCGCTGTAGTCTGCCTCTTGTTGTTGTTGTTATGTGCTGCGGTTAGTGTGTGGCTGTTCCATGATTCGTGACAGGTTGGCCGTGTGTGACAACAATTCCGGCGTGTCCCGTCTGTGGGTGGTGTTGCTCAGCTTCCACTAGGTGGGAGTGTGTGTGCGCTGCTGGGGGTGTCTGTCTGTGGGTGGGGAGGTGGGGGCGACCTGTCCTGCGGGTGTGAGGAGGTTGCTGCATGTAATCCAAGCGCTAGGCCAGTATCAAACTTGCAGAATGGTAAATTGCCAATCGGTTAATATAACGTTTTGGTATCGACATGTGGAATGTTCAAAATCTGTGAAACCGAGAAAACGTTGCAATTTCAGAGAATTGCATGTAATCAATTACTCAAAAAAGTTTGAAATCTCGTAAACCGCATGGAAAGATTTATCTGTCTCTGTTCCATAGTGTTAGGCCGATAGTTAATGTCGTTCCAACTCACCCGCACTCACACCACGGTGGTGCTCGCCGCCACCACGATCGCGGCATCCCTCGTTGTGATCCCCTCGCTGGCCGAGGGAAACCATGCCACCGAGGATCCCTTCTGCGCATCGCTCACCGGCGCAGACGCTCGCATCACTGCTGAGTACAACCCGCTGCTCGCCCAGTATGCCGACGCGGCTGCGGGCAATTCGGCCGGTAACAAGGCCGACCCTGAGCGTGAGGCTCAGCTTCGTAAGGACCTCGCCGACGCTCAGGCCGCCCTGGAGGCCGCCAAGCAGGATGCCGAGAAGCCTAACCCTTCTGTCGGCGATGCTCCCGCCGTCGGAGATGCGCCCGCTGCGGACACTACTGTTGATCGCGGTCTCGACTGGGTTGACTGGTCCAAGGTCGATTACGAAACCCAGGCCAAGATCATTGAGGCCCTCATCGCTCAGAAGATGAATGCCTACCGCGCCAACGCTGGCCTACCCGAGTTGGTCGTGTCGGACACCGTTACTGGCGATGCTCGCTCGTGGAGCAAGCACATGTCCGATACCGATTCTTTCGAGCATGATCAGTCCTACAAGAACATGGGACAGGGGGCTCTCGACGGAGCAGATACCATGTCTGCTGCTGAAAATATCGCCTACAACCACCTTGAGAACTTCTCTGCCGGCGGCGGCATGAAGACTCCTGCGCAGGCTGCAGCTGATCTCTTCGATCAATGGAAGAACTCTCAGGGGCATGACCGTAACATGCTCGGTGCGAGCAATACCGTTGGCGTCGGTGTGTACATTGCCAAGGGCAGTGAGGGCACACGCGTCTACGGCACGCAGAAGTTCTATGGCGTCACCGGTGGTTCGCCGAACTCGTCGCGCTTCCACACGACCGGTGACACGGCCTCGGCCTACGGCTTCGACGGCAAGGCCTTCAATACAGACAATACGAACTACGTCTCCGGCCTTGCTGGATCCGGCGATGAGCAGCGCGCAAACTCCTGGGAAAAGATGGTTGGCGCGCTCCCGGGTTCTGCCCTCCCCGTAGATGTCTCGACTCTGCCCGCCAAGAATGGTGCCGCGGCTCCGGCGACCCCCGCTCCCGCTCCGGCGACCCCCGCTCCCGTCGACGATAAGCCCTCGGTTGATGCCGATAAGGCCGTCGCCGACGCTCAGGCCGCCGTCGATGCTGCTCAGAAGGCCCTCGATGACTATCTGGCGTCGATCTCTGAGGATAAGCCTGCTGTGGACCTCGCGGAACTCGACGCTCAGCTCGATAAGGTTGCTGACTTGATCGCTGCTGACACCTCCGTGCGTCCCGAGAAGGATGGCGGCGTGACCGTCCTTGAGGGTGACAACAAGGCTGAGCGTTACCTGACAGCCGAGGAGTACCGCGCCGCGCTGACGAACTGCACGGCCGCGGAGATCCCGAACCCGTCGATCGGTGAGCCTTCCGCTCCCGCGCCGGGTCCTGAGACTCCGACCACGCCTGAGCCTTCCGCTCCCGCGCCTGGCCCGTCGACCCCCACCACCACGGCTCCGGCGCCTGGCCCGTCGACCCCCACCACCACGGCTCCGGTCGTTCCGGCACCTGCCCCGTCGCAGCCTTCGACCCCGTCGAAGACTCGTCCGCAGACCATCGCCTCCACGGGCACCACGGCCACGTGGGTTGCGGTTGGTGCTGTCGCGGTCCTGGTCGCTGGCATTGGTGCGCTCATCGCATCGCGTCGCGCCAAGAACTGACGCTGTGATTGAAGCCCCCGTCGATGAGTTCGCTCATCGGTGGGGGCTTCCCCTATGTGGTGGCCGCCAGTTTGCCAAGGGGCATGATTGTGTGATGGTGCTTGCATTCAGCGAGCGCGAGTATATACTCGGTAAATGAGTGTTGCGAAACTGAAGCCGTATCGACACGGTGATACCCGTTCCGTTGAGGGAGCGGGTTCGTTCGCTCCTTCTATCGAGAGGAACATGTATGCGTCCCATTCATGCGTATCGAAGCGTGGTTGCAGCGCTTGGTGCCGCCGCCTTCGTCGTCGGTGGTGTCATGCCTGCTTTTGCGGCAGATGCTGATCCTAGCCCGGAGCCGGTACCAACCGTTCAGCCGACCGCTGATCCGCAGCCGGACCCTGCGCCCAACCCGGACCCTGCACCTGATCCCGCTCCGCAGTCGGACCTTGCACCCGCACCTGACCCCAAGCCCTCCTGGAAGCAGGATGCTGTTGGATGGTGGTATGACCTGGGCAACGGCAGCTTTGTGCATAGCGAGGTGCGCGAGATTGGCGGCGGTACCTACCGCTTTGATGCCAATGGCTACATGGTCACCGGTTGGTATGGTGTTGACGGTGCGTGGGAGTATTACGGCACCTCGGGTGCGCAGGCGCGCAGCTGGGTGCAGGTGGGGAGTTCCTGGTACTACCTGGACCCGGAAACTGGCATCATGCGTACGGGTTGGCAGAAGGTCGGTGATACCTGGTACTTCCTGGATGCCTCGGGGGTCATGGTGACCGGCTGGGTGAGTCAGGGTGGTGCGTGGTACTACATGGACGCTCATGGTGCGATGCTGACGGGCTGGAATGTCGTTCGGGGTTCCTGGTACTACTTCCGCAGTTCTGGCGAGATGGTGACCGGCTGGCTCAATCTCGGAGGTACGTGGTACTACCTGAACGGATCCGGTGCGATGGTAACGGGTACGCAGTGGATTGGTTCTGAGCGTCACTGGTTCTACGACTCGGGTGCCTGGTGGGGGCTATACCCGGTGCCCTCGCGCAGTACGGGTTCTGGCAATGCGCGTACGTTCAATAACTGCACTGAGGCCTGGAACGCGGGCGCTGCTCCACTGCGCCGTGGAGATCCGGGCTATAGCGCGGATCTTGATCGTGATGGTGACGGTGTCGCCTGTGAGGTGCGTCCTCGCTAAGTGTGCTCCACTTCCCCTGGCCCCGGCCTCGTTTGATTTGTTTCGACGAGGCCGGGGTCCTTCTGTACATACGGTGCGTGTGGGGTGGTGGAGTGTCTGACGAGTGTGTCGTTGTGATGATGTGTTGAACTGTTGACGTGTGTGCAATGTATGGTCAGATCTGGCAGATGTAAAAGTAACGACTTCGCATATTTACAACATTTCCAACCATAAGTAGTTTGTCGTATGAATGTTATGGAATGTTCTTAGGCGATATTCACCACTCATTTAGTGTGATTTGAAACATAATAGATGTTCCATGGTTGATTATCGACAAACTGTTATATATACTCAGTAATGCGTTAGCGCGAAACCATCGCCGACTTCAGTGCTGGACGACCAATGGGGCCCTTCAGTAGCTGCGAGTAAGACGCCACCACATCTTGAGAGGAACACGCAGATGCATCCCATCAATGCCCGTCGTACCATGATCGCCGCCCTCGGTGCTGCTGCCGTCGTCGCTGGAACCGTCGTCCCCGCCTATGCGGCCCCCGTCACCCTCGAGGAGGGTACGCCGGGTGCTGCTGCTGCGGTTGAGCAGCCCGCTGCTGAAGACCCCGCCCCCGCCACGGACGAGAAGCCCGGTGCCGAGGACCCTGCCACGGACGAGAAGCCCGCCACGGAAGACCCGGCAGCTGACGATGAGGACGGCGAGGAGGGCCCCGTTGCTTCCTGGAAGCACAACGATAAGGGCTGGTGGTTCGACTTGGGCGACGGCGACTACGCCAAGGATGAGCAGGTCGAGATTGATGACCAGATCTACCGATTCGACTCCGACGGCTACATGGTGACCGGCTGGCACAAGGAGGAGGCCGGCTGGGAGTACTTCACCCTCAATGGCCAGCAGATCTTCGGTTGGGCCAGCTGGAACGGCTCCTGGTACTTCCTTTCGCCCGAGAATGGCATCATGCAGACCAACTGGATCAATGTTGATGGCACCTGGTACTACCTGCACCACTCGGGTGCCATGGCCACCGGCTGGGTCAAGCTTGGAGGTGACTGGTACTACTTGAACGAGTCCGGTGCGATGGTCACCGGCTGGGCAGAGATCAACGGCACCTGGTACTACATGGACGAGAACGGTGCGATGGTCACCGGCTGGGCAGAGATCAACGGCTCCTGGTTCTACATGGATGACAACGGTGCGATGGTCACGGGCATCCAGACCATCGACGGCAAGCGTCACCTCTTCCACGATTCCGGTGCCTGGGCTGGCCAGCTCTGAATCTCTGGCTCAGTGGCGGTGCTTGTGCCAGCGGCGTACTGAGTCCATCACACACGCTAACGGACCCCGACCTCGACGAGGCCGGGGTCCGTTTCCCTCTTGGAGGCGGTATGCGGGTGCCGAGCGGGCACATGCGTGACAGGAAGGGTAAGCAAAGAAACGGTGGGGGCGTGGCCAGTTGACCACGCCCCCACCATCTCTCAATAAGCAGATCAGCCCGCGTCGACCGCCTGGTTGGCGATCTGGCGCTCACACACGTCGATGAGCTCGCGGATGATGCGCAGCGTGCCCGCCGAGGCCTCGGCGTGAGCCTCGATCCAGGCGCGTCCCGCGGCCACGACGTCAACATCGGGGGCGTAACCGGCCAACGAGGTCGGGAACAGCAGCGTGGTCAGGTCCTCGGCGGTGTGGAAGGTGAAACGCTCCCAGATGCCCGCCAGTGCGTCGAAGTATTCCGCGACGTAGGTAGCGTAGGCCGAGGGGTTGGTGCGTGCCTGTGCCCAGAAGCCCGAGATCATAGCCCAGCGGGTGTCGTTGGGGATTGAGGTGTCGGTGAGGACCTTGTCCCACACGTCGGCCTTGATCCACTCGCCTGCGCGCGCGGCGCGGCAGGCTGCAGCGTTCTGGTGGCCGGTCATCGTGTCGTCCTCGGCCTCGAGGGCGTCGATGTCGGACTCGGTGGCGACGCTGCCGCGCACGAGCGAGACCAGGAGATCCCACTTGAGGTCGACGTCCAGGTCCAGGCCGTCGAGGGTCTGGGTGGCATCGAACAGGCCACGGATGGCCTCGAATTGCTCCTCAGAGGACGCGTTGCGTGCGGCTGCGGCCACGAGCATGCGCTGCGCATCCGAGCCGGAGGCGGCGGTGCGAGCCAGAAGCAGCAGGCGACGACCCGTGTCCTCGGCTGCCTCGGGGCGAGCCTGCGGCGCGACGAAGGTACGCACGGCCTCGTCGATGTGGCGCAGGGTCAGCATGAGCAGGCTCATGTTGTCCTCAACCGGAATCGAGGTCAGCGCGAGGTTCAGGTAGTCGCGGGCAGCCATTTCGCCGTCGCGGGTCATGTCCCACGCCGAGGCCATGACGACGCCGCGCGTGAGGGAATCCGTAAACTTAGTGATATTAGCGACCGCGAAGGCCAGGGACTGCTCGTCGAGACGAACCTTCGCGTAGCCGAGGTCACCATCGTTGACCAGGATGAAGTCCGGACGAGCGATGCCCGCAGCGGCCTCGACGAGCGTGGACGCGCCGTCGACATCGAGTTCCTCGCGGAAGACCTGGGCGAGTGTATCCTCCTCGGTCAGCGAGTAGCCCGCGACGCCCAGGCGATGCGGACGCAGGGAGGCACCCTCGGAAAAGGCCTCCTGCGTGATTTCGAGGCGCTCAATCGAGCCGTCCTCGGCGGTCGTGACGACCGGACGCAGCAGAGTCACGCCGGCTTCCTCCAGCCACACCTTCGACCACGAGGCCAGGTCGCGGCCCGAGGCGGCGGCCAGCTCGGAGAGCAGGTCGTCCAGAGTGGCGTTGGCGTAGGAGTGCTTCGTCAGGTACTCGTGCAGGCCCGCGAAGAAGGCGTCGCGTCCCACGTAGGAGACGAGCTGGCGCAGCACGGAGGCGCCCTTGGCGTAGGTGATGCCGTCGAAGTTGACCTCGACGTCGGCCAGGTCGCGGATCTCGGCGGTGATCGGGTGCGTCGTGGGCAGCTGATCCTGCTTGAGGCCCCAGTCCTTACGGACCATGAAGCCCGTCCATCCCTCGGTGTACTTGGTGGCCTCGGCCAGAGCCAGGTGGCTCATGAACTCGGCGAAGGACTCGTTGAGCCACAGGTCGTTCCACCACTTCATGGTGACCAGGTCGCCGAACCACATGTGCGCCAGCTCGTGCAGGATCGTGTTGGCGCGAGCCTCCATTTGAGCCTCGGTGGGACGGGTACGGAACACGTAGGCGTCGCGGAAAGTCACGCAGCCCGCGTTTTCCATGGCACCTGCGTTGTATTCGGGCACGAAGATCTGGTCGTACTTCGTGAAGGGGTAGGCGATGCCGTAGGCACCCTCAAAGAACTCGAAGCCACGACGGGTGATGTCGATGATCTCGTCGGCGTCCAGGTGATCGATGATCGAGGCGCGCGCGTACACGCCCAGGTCGATCGTGCGGCCGTCGGAGGAAGTGAGCGAGGCCGTGGTGCCCTCGTAGGGGCCGGCCACGATCGCGGTGATGTACGTCGACATCTTTTCCGTGGTCGCGAAGCGGTAGGTCCACGTGTCGCCGTCTTCCTCGGGGGAGGGGGTGGGGGCGTTGGAGAAGACCTTCCAACCCTTGGGGACCTTGACGGTGAGAGTAAAGACCGACTTCAGGTCGGGCTGCTCGAAGGTCGTGTAGACGCGGCGCGCGTCCGGGACCTCGAACTGGGAGTAGGTGTAGGACTGGCCGTCCGCGGGATCGACGAAGCGGTGCAGACCTTCGCCGGTGTGCATGTACTGGCAGGACGCGTCGACCTCGAGGACGTTGTGCTCCGCCAGGTTGTTCAGCGCGATGCGGTTGTCCTGGTGGGTGGAGAACGGGTCGAGGCCGACGCCGTTCAGGCGAATCGAGTGCACGTTGTTGGACACGAGGTCCGCGAACGTGGACGCGCCTTCGCGCGCGTCAAACTCGATGCGGGTGAACGATCCGAAGTCGGTGTCGCCGCGCGTGAGGTCCAGTGAGATCTCGTAGCGTGTCACGGAGGAGATGATCGAGGCGCGCTCGGTTGCTTCCTCGCGAGTGAGGTTCAGGCCTGGCATGGGGTGCCTTTCCGTCGATGGAATGGGGGCGCTGTCGCGCCAAACATTTCTATGGTGTCATGTGTTGCAGGTGAATGCGCGGGGCGCGCCGAAATGTGTCCGCTGGGACACGCTTTTACCAAATGGTGACGCGCTCGGCCGGATCGAGCCACATGCCGTCACCGGGCTTGACATCAAACGTCTGGGCGAAGGCATCCAGATTGCGCAGCACCTGGTTGCATCGGAACTCCGCGGGGGAGTGGGGATCGACTGCCAACATCTGTCGGGCGAACTGGGGGCGGGTCGCGGTCCGCCAGGCGCGCGCCCACGAGAAGAAGAAGCGCTGGGCTCCGGTGATCTCGTCGATGACCGGGGCTGTCTGCGGGGTGAGTCCCTGCTCGGCCAGCGCGGCCACCCACGCCTTCCATGCGATTGTCATGCCGCCCAGGTCGCCGATGTTCTCACCGATGGTCAGGGCACCGTTGACGTGGGGGAGCGAGCGCTCGGTGCCGTCTTCGCTGTCGTCGGCCACGGCCTCGTCACCCTTGCTGGGCAGGAGGACAGAGGGCGTGAGGACGTCGTACTGTCCGATGAGGGCGTGGGTGCGCTCCTCGAAGGCGGCCCGGTCCTCCTCGGTCCACCAATTCGACAGGTTGCCTTCGCCGTCGTATCGGGATCCCTGGTCGTCGAAGCCGTGACCGATTTCGTGGCCGATGACCGCGCCGATTGCGCCGAAGTTCACCGCGTCGTCCGCCTGCGCGTCAAAGAACGGGGGCTGGAGGATCGCGGCGGGGAACACGATCTCGTTCTGGGTGGGGTTGTAGTAGGCATTGACCGTCTGGGGAGTCATGTACCATTCGTCGCGGTCGACGGGGCCGCCCAGCTTGGACCATTCGCGGTCGGTGGCGTGCGCGTTGGCGGCCCGCACGTTGTCCACGAGCGTGGCGGAGGAGTCCAGGTGCAGCGTCGAGTAGTCGCGCCACTTCACGGGGTAGCCGATCTTCGGGTTGAAGGTCGCCAGCTTAGCCAGCGCCTTGACCTTGGTGTCCTCGCTCATCCAGTCGAGGCCTCGGATCGACTCGCCGTAGGCGTCGAGGAGGCGCTGGACGAGTGCATCCATCGCTTCCTTTGCGTTGGGCGGGAAATGACGGGCGACCCACGCGCGGCCCATGGCGTCGCCCAGGTAGGACTCGATGAGGGACAGCGCGCGCTTCCACCGGGGACGCAGCTCCTGCGTACCGGAGAGAGTGCGGCCGTGGAAGTCGAAGTTCTCCTCCACGAAATCGGCCGAGAGCAGGGAGGCGCGCACGTCGATGGTCGATGCGCTCAGCCACTCCTTGAGGGTGGCCAGGTCGGTGCTTTCCCACAGGGAGGCCGCGCCGCGCAGGAAGTCGGGTTGGTCCACGTTGACGACGAGGCCGCAGACGGGCATGCGGGCTCCGCGCGCCCAGGCGTCCCAGTCGAAGCCGGGGGCAAGCGATGTCAAGCGGGTCCACGGCGTCGGGTTATCCGACAGGAGCGGGTCGCGGTTAGACACAGAGTCGCGGTGATGCGAGGCCAGGGCGGTCTCCAAGGCCATGATGCGCTTCGCCGCGCCGTCAGGGTCGGCCACGCCCGCCAGCGCCAGGAGACGTCCGGTGTGGGCGACGTAGGCCTGGCGAATTGACTCGTAGTCCTCCTCGCGGTAGTAGGCCTCATCGGGCAGGCCGATGCCGGACTGGACGAGGGAAACCATGTAGGAGGAGGAATCATGGGGGTCAGTACCCACGTAGGCGCCCACCAGACCGCCGATGCCGGCGCGCATAAGCGCGCCCATGGTCTCGGCTAACTCCTCTCGCGTCGCGCAGGCGTTGATCGCGTCGAGTTCGGCGCGCAGGGGAGCGGCACCAGCGGCCTCGATGGTGTCCTCGTCGAGGAACTGCGTCCACAGGGTTGCGATGCGGTCCGCGTCCGGATCGTCGAGTCTGCCGGCGGCCGCGTCCTGCGCAATTGCGCGGGCATATTTTTCGGATGCGTCGCGCAGTGCGTGGAAGGCTCCGTCCATCGGGCGGTCGGCCGGAATTTTGTGGGTCGCCAGCCAGGTGCCGTTCACGTGGCGGTAAAAATCGTCTTGGGGGCGCACGGAGGGGTCCATGTTCGAAGATTCGAGGACGCGTGCGAGCAGTGTGTTTGTCATGCCTTCACTCTAGGGGGTCTGGTGCCTGTGGGCGTGGATCGTAGCGATGTCGGCGAGGCGAAAACGGAATTACGTGACACGTATTGGTTGTTATTCCCGGTTTTCCGGAGTAATCAAGGCAAAGACGTGCGAATGGAACTTTGGCGTACGCTGCGTGTGCACATATGTGCATAGGGGTCTGCGAATTCGTTCAAATGGGGGCGTTTGGGGCAGAATTGTGAGCGCAATGAGGCACATCCTCATGAAGACGTGAAGGGAAAAACACGGTGAAGACACTTCGCACTGACGTGTGCGTCATCGGTGGCGGATCCACCGGTGCCGGCGTCGTCCGCGACGTCGCAATGCGCGGCTTTTCTGCCGTCCTCGTCGACCGGGCCGATATCGCTCAAGGTACGTCCGGTCGCTTCCACGGCCTACTCCACTCCGGTGCACGCTACATCGCCTCCGACCCCGAGTCGGCCACCGAATGCGCTGAAGAAAACGAGATCGTCAAGCGCATTAACTCCAACGCCATCGAGGCCACCGGCGGCCTCTTCGTGGTGACCGCTCGCGACGATGAAGATTACGCGGACCAGTTCCTGGCCCGTGCTGCCGCTGCAAAGGTGCCGGCAGAGGAAATCTCCATCGCCGAGGCCCTACGCCGCGAACCCCGTCTGGACCCACGCATCAAGCGTGCGTTCGCAGTCGAAGACGGAACGGTCGACGGCTGGCAGATGACCTGGGGAGCTATCCGCTCCGCGCAGGCCTACGGTGCCCAGATCCTGACCTACCACCGCGTCACCAATATTGAGCGCGACGGCGAGCGCATTTGTGCCGTCATCGTTCGTGATGAGCGCGGCGGCGAAGACGTGCGCATCGAATGCGGATTCGTCCTGAACTGTGGCGGCCCATGGGCTGGAAAGATCGCTGGCTTGGCCGACTGCCACGGCGTCGACGTTGTCGCCGGTGCCGGCATTATGATCGCCATGAACCACCGCCTCACCCACTCGGTCATCAACCGCTGCGTGTGGCCCGCCGACGGCGACATCCTGGTGCCCGACCACACGGTGTGCATCATCGGCACGACGGACCTCAAGTCCGACGACGCCGACAACCTGCCGATCCCCGCCGACCAGGTCCAGCAGATGCTCGACTCCGGTGAAGCCATGATTCCCGGCTTCCGCAAGGCTCGCGCGGTGCACGCGTGGGCGGGTGCTCGCCCCCTCATCAAGGACTCTCGTGTGTCGGAGACTGACACCCGCCACATGGCGCGTGGCATGAGCATCATCGACCACAACTCGCGAGACGGCATCTACGGCATGCTCACCATCGCGGGCGGCAAGCTCACCACCTACCGCCTCATGGCCGAGCGCATCGTCGACATCATGTGCACCGAGATGGGGGAGACCCGCCCGTGTAAGACCGCCGCCGAGGCCGTCCCCGCTGCCAAGGAAGCGCGCCTCTACACGATCGGCCACCGCCTCGAGAACGTCGAGTCCCGTAACGAGGGACCCACGCACGAGCAGATCATCTGCGAGTGCGAGATGGCCACCCGCGCCATGCTCGAAAACGTTATGGACACCTTGCCCAAGGGACAGCTCGACGACGTGCGTCGCCAGATGCGCCTGGGCATGGGACCGTGCCAGGGCGGCTTCTGCTCCCAGCGCGCCGCGGGCATCGCCCACGAGCGCGGTGATATCGACTCGGAACGTGCCAACGGGCTGCTTCGCCTGTTCTTGAAGAACCGCTGGATCGGCCTGTGGCCCATCCTGTACGGAAAGCAGGCCAGGCAGGCTGTTCTCGATGCATGGATCCACGAGGGCACGCTCGACGTTGAGCACCTGCCCGCAGCCAAGGAAGAGGTCGTTCGATGAGAGACGTCGTTGTTATCGGTGCCGGCCTGGCCGGTCTGTCCGCCGCGATCAAGGCGGCCGATGCGGGCATGAGTGTCACCCTCATCACCAAGGGTGTGGGCGGTATTCAGCTCGGCACGGGCACGGTCGATATCCTCGGCTACGGCCCCGACCTGATCGACAAGCCTCTCGAGGCGCTGGAAGCCCACGTCGCCTCGCGTCCCACGCACCCCTACGCGCACGTCACCCCGGCTTACGTCGGTGCATCCGTTGCGTGGCTGCGCGACACGGTTGGCCCGGACGCCCTCATCGGCGATGAGACGCGCAACGTGCGTATCCCCACCGGCGTCGGCGCGTTGCGCCCCACCTGCTTGATCCCGCCCTCCATGGAGGCCGGTATCCCTCAGGCGGGCGCCCGCTACGCCATCGTGGGACTGAAGCGACTCAAGGACTTCTACCCCGGCCTCGTCGCCGAGAACCTGTCGCGTCAGACCGGCCCCGACGGCAAGACGATCACTGCGCGTGCCCTGAGCGTCGACTACGTGGTGCGCGACGGTGAGATCGACTCCGTGGGCACAGTGCACGCTCGCAGCCTCGACAACGAGGAGAACCGCGCGCGCCTGGCCGCCCAGATCCGTCCCCTCCTTCAGGACGGCGAAATCGTTGGCCTGCCCGCCGTGCTCGGCCTCGACGATCCGAACGCGTGGCGCGACCTGGCCGACAAGCTCGGTCACCCGGTCTTCGAGATCCCGATCCAGCCCCCGTCGATTCCCGGCATGCGCTTGAACGCGCAGCTGACCCGTATGGCTTCCGCCAAGGCGCGTGTCATCCTCGGTTCGCCCCTCACAGCGATTCACGCCGTGGATGGGCGCATCCAGGCCGTCGACTACGCCAGCGCTGGACGCGCCACACGCGTCGAGACGCGCGCCGTGATCCTGGCGGCGGGCGGCTTCGAGTCCGGTGCCCTTGAGCTGGACTCCTACGGTGCCGTGTCCGATACCGTGTGCGGCCTGCCCGTCATGGGACCCACAGGCCAGCTGCTGCACGCCGATTTCTGGGGCGACGAGCAGCCCCTGTTCCTGGCAGGCCTGGCCGTTGACGACTCCATGCGCGTCGTCGATGACAACGGCACGCCCGTGTACACCAACCTGTTTGCTGCGGGCGGCAACCTGGCCGGTGCCACCCGCTGGCGTGAAAAGAGCGGCGAAGGTATCGCGCTGGCCAGCGCTCTGGCCGCCGTCGACGCAATCGTGGAGGAGCTGAAATGACCCTGGAAATGTCAACGCTGATGGGACCGGGCGTGGAGGAAACCGACGTGCTCTCCCTGGAGGGTGACGCCGCTCTGCGCGCCAGCCTGGACGCCTGCGTCAAGTGCACGATCTGCGAGACGCAGTGCCCCGTCATGCGCGTCACTGACCTGTTCGGTGGCCCGAAGTACTCCGGCCCGCAGGCCGAGCGCTTCCGCAAGGACGGGCAGATGGTCGATAAGTCCATCGACTACTGCTCCTCGTGCGGCACCTGCTCGCTCGTGTGCCCCCAAGGCGTGAAGGTCACCGAAATCATTCACCACCGTCGCACCGCGATGAAGGAAGCGCACGGCATTCCGTTGCGTGACCGCCTCATCGGCCGCACCTCACTCATCGGCACCATGATGACCCCGGTCGCTCCGATTGCGAATTGGGCGCTGGATGTCAAGCCGATCCGCGTGGCGATGGAGGCCGTTATTGGTGTGCATCGCTCGGCTCCCATGCCGCGCGCCTACGGGCGTACCTTCGAGTCCTGGTTCAAGAAGCACACGCCGCTGCCCGGCTCGGGCACGCGTGGCCAGGTGATCTTCTTCCACGGATGCGCCGGCCAGTACTTTGAGGTCGAGACCTCCATTCATTCGGTCATGGTGCTTGAGCACCTGGGGTACGAGGTCTTGGTCCCCAAGCACGGCTGCTGCGGTCTTGCTCTGCAGTCCAACGGCCTCTACAAGGATGCGCGCAAGTACGTCTCGAAGCTGACGAGCGACCTGCGCAGCGTCAACCGCGATGCGCCGATCATCTCCGCGTCCGGTTCGTGTGCGGGCATGCTGCGTCATGAGGCGCACGAGATCCTGGAGATGGATACACCTGAGCTGACGGATGTGGGTAGCCGCATGTGGGACATCAGCGAGTTCTTGCTGCACCTGTACGACAAGGGCGAGCTGGATACCAACTTCCAGCGTATAGACGTCACCATTCCGTACCACGCGCCCTGCCAGGTCAAGTCTCAGGGCCTGGGCAAGCCGGCCATCGAACTCATGAGCTTGATTCCCGGCGTGACCGTCAAGGATTCCGAGCAGCCTTGCTGTGGCATCGCGGGCACGTACGGCATGAAGAAGGAGAAGTACGCGATCGCCCAGGCCGTGGGCGCTCCTGTCTTCGACTTCATCAAGCAGGTTAACGCCGAGCTGGCGGCATGCGACACGGAGACGTGTCGTTGGCAGCTGCGTACGGCCACGGGTGCGAACGTCGTTCATCCGATCTGGCTGATTCACAAGGCTTACGGTTTGCCCAACGGCTGAGACGCGAGCAAATATCCCCGGGCGCGCACGACGATGCGTGCCCGGGGATATTACTGTGTGCTCATGAGCATCTCTCGCCGCGTCGTCGTCACTGGAGCCTCTAGCGGAATTGGGCAGGCTACCGCCCGCCTGTTGGCGAAGCGGGGGTGGAGGGTCGTTGCGGTGGCCCGTCGCCGCGAGCGCCTGGAGGCTCTTGCCGCCGAGATCGGTTGCGAGTACTGGGCCGCTGACCTGAGCGATGAGGCGCAGGTGGAGGAGATGGCCGCCCGCGTCCTGGAGGGTGGCCCCGTGGATGCGCTGGTGAATAACGCCGGTGGAGCTATCGGTGTGGACAGCGTCGCCGACAGTGACCCTGCCAGGTGGAGTGCGATGTTCGACCGTAACGTGCTGACCGCTCTGCACTGCTCGCGTGCTTTCCTGCCGGGTATGCGCGAGCGCGGGGGAGACCTCGTGTTCGTGACTTCGACTGCTGCCCACGACACGTATCCGGGTGGCGGTGGCTATGTGGCCGCCAAGCACGCTGAGCGCATTATTGCCAATACTCTGCGCCAGGAGTTGGTGGGCGAGCCCGTGCGCATCATCGAGATCGCGCCCGGCATGGTGCACACCGAGGAGTTTTCTCTCAACCGCCTGGGCTCCCGGGAGGCGGCCGACCGCGTCTATGAGGGGGTTGCTGCCCCGCTCGTCGCCGAGGACATCGCCGAGGCGATTGTGTGGACCCTGGAGCGCCCATCCCACGTCAATATTGACTCGATGATCGTGCGCCCGGTGGCTCAGGCGACGAACACTCTCGTGGCCAGGAACGCCCCCGAGGCGTAGACGGTGGGGCTGATCGCGGCAGTGGGACGAGGCCGGGGTGGGTTGGTCTGCGGCGAGCGGTGCGCGTGCCCGGCCTCGCGCCACTCATGCGAGCGTGGCCGCCAGCGTTGATGCGGCCACGATGATGAGGGACAAGCCCGTGGCCTGGTGCGGGTCTTGGCCGAGGACGTAGACGAGAATGGGGACGGAGACAATGCCACCTCCCGCGCCGAGTGAGCCGACGACGACGCCGACGAGCGCGCCGATGAGGAGGGCATGAAGGATCATCGGACCCCCTGCCCGGGTGCAGGCGTGGGAGGACGGACCCCCAGGGAGGCCGCGAGCGCGGGGTCCATGATGTCGCTGGCCTGCCTGCCCGCCGCGATGAGCATGCCGATGGCGCGCAGGGCGGGGGTGGCGTGCTCGTAGAAGGCGCGGTAGCCCTCGCACAGGTAGTTGTGCGCGCGCTCGCCCCGGCGCACGAAACGGTCTTTCGGACACCCGCCCCAACACAGGCGCAGGTACGCACACGCGCGGCACTCCTCGTCCAGGTCGGGCTTGAGGCGCGCAAAGTCGCGCATCTTATCGGAGGCGGCTAGCTGCGACAGCGACGAGGAGGTGATCGAGCCGACCAACCAGTCCGGCTCCACCCAGTGGTCGCAGGCGTACACGTCGCCGTTAAACTCTATCGCCATGTTCGCCCCGCACACCGGTGCGTGCACACACACCGACGCTGACCCGAACATAGCCGACAGCGTCGAATCCACGTCCTGAATGAAGACCTCACCCACGTCGGAGGCCAGCCACTGGTCGAACACCTCGCACAGGAAACGCCCGTAGGAGGCGGGGGACGTGGAGCGGCTCGTCACGCAGTCCCCGTCCTGTCGATACAGAAGCGCCGAGGTCCCGGAGCGCCAGCCGCGCTCAGCCTGAGCCAGGTCGGCGGCGCGCACACGCTCAACAATGGGAATGAACTGCAGGTAGCGAGCCCCAAGCTCATCACGGAAGTAGCGATACACCTGCGCCCCGTGCTCCTCGTTCGCGGCGTTGACCGTGCACAGGATGTTCGTCTCCACGCCCGCGCGAGCCAGAGCCTCCCAGCCGCGCACAACCATCGCGTGGGTGCCGCGCCCGCCACGGTTCAGCCGGTAAGCGTCATGCATGTGAGCGGGTCCGTCGATGGAGACTCCCACGAGAAACTCGTGGTCAGCGAAAAAACGCGCCCACTCATCGCTCACCAGCGTCCCGTTCGTCTGTAGGGCATGACGCACACGCTGGGTGGGGCGACGGTAGTGCTCACACAGCTCCACGAGGCGCTCGAAAAAGCCGAGGCCGCGCAGGGTCGGCTCCCCGCCCTGCCACAGCATCGTCACCTCGCCGTCGGGACTCGACTCAAGGAACGACTGCACGTAGCGCTCCAGCGTCTCCTCCGACATGGTCTGCGCCGCGGCATCGTAGAGCAACTCCTTAGACAGGAAAAAGCAATACTGGCAGTCCAGGTTACATGCCGCACCCGTCGGCTTCGTCACCACAGAAAAGGGGATCTGGGCACTCACGATGGCTCACCCCCAGCGCACACCCCCACCACATGCGAGGCTGTGGCCCCTCCCCGGTGAGGCGCACGCTCGCGGTCGGCGTCCTCGCCCGATGGGTGGGCCGCGATGTAGGCGCAGCCCTGGGCGGCCCCGAGCGGTCCGAGCGAGGCCGCGACCACGTCGATATCCCACTCCATGACGGGAAGGAGTTCCGCGCGCATGTGGGCGGCTATGTCCTCCTTTATCTGGGGGAAAGCGTCCACGATCTCGCCCGCCACAATGATTGCTTTCGGATTGATGAGTAACGCCGCCGACCCGAGCACGTATCCGATCGCCCGTGCGGCTCCCTCCAAGGCCGCCAGCGCACGCTCATCGTCGGCGTGCACAGCTGCGCGCAGTTCCCTCAGATCGCGCGCCCCCGCTCGCTCGCATAGGGCAGGCACCGACGCGAGCGTCTCCACACAGCCGCGCTTCCCGCACCCGCACAGTGCGTCGTTTCCCGCCACCGTGATGTGTCCCAGTTCCCCGGCCAATCCCGTTGCCCCGCCTACCAGGCGAAAATCAGAGACGACGCAGCCTCCCACGCCGCCCGACAGGCGCAGGTCGATCCCCTGGGAGGTGGCGCTCGCAGACAGTGCCTCGCAGGTCTGTTCGAGGCACTCCAGGAGCGTCGGGGATGCGGGGGAGACGATGTGGGCGGCGGCCAGGACGGTGCCGGAGCGGCTGAGCATGACGGCGGCGCAGGATGTGCGTGTGACTAGGAGGCCGACCGCGTGGGCGGCGGATGCGTTGAGGGTCAGGAGTTGAGTGGGGCGACCACGCCCGGGCGCGTTGGAGCGGACGGGCACGACCGATCCTTCGTCGAGGAGGGTGGCCAGGGCGCGGCCGAGGTTCGTGCGGGAGGTGTCCAGTGCCTCGCAGAGCTGCGAACGCGTCGCCGGGGAGAGGGGGAGGTGGACGACGATACGGTCCTCGAGGGTGGGGAGGGGGTGGCGCGTGGGGTAGTGCATGTCCGTCCTTCCCGGGTGTGTGCCGTGAGCGGTGCCCCGCCACAGCCTCGTTATTTTTATGATATGCGTCACTGAGTGTGTCTCGTGGGTGGCGTGTGTCTGCGTGGGTGTCGCGGCGGCGGAAGTCTGGAGTCCCTTCCGCCGCCGCGCGTCTAGTCGCTCGTGACCTCGTCGAGGTCGGAGCGAGCCGTGTTGACCAGTGGGATGTCGAAGTCCGTCATTGCCGCCATCCACTTGGCGAAGGAGTGGTCTCCGCGCTCGCGCAGCTGCAGGTAGAGGTTCGTGGCCAGCTCCCTGCGAATCTCGTCGTACACGGGCACGGTGTAGACGTTGTTCATCTCCGCCGGATCCAGGCGCAGGTCGTAGAGCTCGTTGATCGACTCGGGGTTGATGACGAGCTTGAAGTCCCGCGTGCGCAGCATGCGCTGCTGGAGGGGGAAGTGGTGGCCGTGGAACTCGCACACGATGTCCTCGCGCCAGCCTTCAACGTCCTCGCCGCGCGTCAGGTCCACGATCGAGCGGCCGTCCTCCACGAGCGAGGTGTCCAAGCCCGCGATGTCCAGAACCGTGGCCGGCAGGTCGATGAGGGAGACGAACGCATCCGAGCGACCCACCGTGGACACGCCGGGGATGCGGGCGATAAAGGGGACGTTGTAGATGTCGTCGTACATCATTGGGCCCTTGTCGTTGAGGCGGTGCGATCCCGTGAACTCCCCGTGGTCCGCGCAGAAGAAGACCGCCGTGTCGTCCAGGATGCCCAGCTCGCGCGCCACGTCCATGATGCGCCCGATCTCGAAGTCGATCATGGCCGTGTATCCCCAGTAGACCGCGATGAGCTTCTTCCACTGCTCGTTCGTGAACGAGGACGTGGACCAGTAGGTCGCGTAGTTCTCCTGGATCGGGGGCTTGCCGATGAGGGGATCTCCGAAGTTTTCCGGCAGCTCCACGAGGTCGGGGTCGATCAGGTCGAACCACTCGTCGGGCAGGAAGTAGGGCAGGTGGGGGCCGAAGAAATGCACGTCGAGGCAGAAGGGCTGACCCGAGTCTTTCCAGTCGGCCGCGTACTCGCGCAGCTTCTCGATCGCGCGGTCTGCCAGGAATCGCTCGAAGGTGGCCTCCTCGGGCTGGTCCAGGCGTGCGGCGATGATGTGCCCGTCGCGCCCGCCGGGGAGCTTGCCGCGCCACAGGTCGTGGGCGCGCACCGGCGGGAGGTTATTGGCCTCGAGCCAGGCGACGTACTTTTCGTTGGCCACGGGGTTTTCGGCACCCCAGTAGGTGTCGTCGTCCGCGCCGAAGGCGTCGGGCAGGTTGTATCCGCAGTGGTATTTGCCGACGATGCCGACGTTGTAGCCGGCGTCGCGTAGCTCCTGCGTGTACGTCCACGTGCCCTTGGGGATCGAGACTTGGTAGGCGATGTTCCACTCGGGGTTGGCCAGCACCTGGTGCTTACCCGGGCGCTTGCCGGTCATGAGTGAGGCGCGCGCCGGCGTGCAGATCGCGGTGGGGGTGAAGCAGTGGGTGAAGGCGAAGCCCGATTCGCCTATTGCGTCGATGACGGGGGTGCGGGCGTGGGGGTTACCCAGGCAGCCGATTGTGTCGGTGCGGTGCTGGTCGGTCATGATGACCAGGACGTTACGTACGTTGTCGGGAATGTCCCGAGTCATATCAGTCATTGCAGTGCCTATTCGTCGTTGAAGCCCGAGTGGAGCCCACCGCCTTCATGGCGCCCTTCAGGACCATGCTTTCGAATCCGTAGAAGAAGGGACCAAAAGTTGTGATGACCGCCAGCGTTGTCACATAGCGCCTCGCGTTCTTCTCGTGGGGCGTGAGTGAGGGTGTCGTAGACATGTCTTCGTCCTTGAGAGTGAGGAATGCGCCCGCGCCTGCTGTGTGCGCACTCCTCACGCTACGCGCCTCTTTTTGTGTCCGAGCTAACGGATATAAACATGGTGAATGACCTAAGTCACTCACCATGTTGGTGCTCACCGCTTCTGAATCACAAACTCCGGATCCGGAGCACTCGTCACCTCCACCGACTCAGCATCAATAACCAACGCCTTCGCACCCCGCAGACGCAACGTCCCACGCACCCGCACCCAGCTATCCGCCGCAGGAACCGCTCCGTCCCACCGCACCGCAAAACCAATCGCATACGCGTCCGCCGCACAACACCAAATCGCCATACGCGCCACCGCGAAACTCTCCTCCTGCGTCAACCGCGGAATCGACGCCTGCCCCCGCGCCGAAGCCTCGCTCATCACAAAACCCGTCAACTCCACACGCTGACCATCATGCACCTTCCCATGAGACGCAAACTCCTCAACCTGAGCAGCAAAGTTCTCCGTCGTCAGCTCCAACACCCCACTCGACGAGGCCTGGGACCCACCCCCGCTCTGGCTCCCACCCGGGGTGGCCGACTGCGCGCCCCCATCCGCGCTCGCGGGGGGAGCGGAGGGGCTGTTCTCGGATGGCGCACCGGGGTCCGCCTCGGCCTCGTCTTCGGTGTCTGCGGCGCGCGCGCTAATTGTGGTTGCGGCCAGCTCAGAGGGGGACACGCGGAAGGGGAGAATCAGGATGAGGGCGGCCAGGATAGCAACGCAGGCGCGCGTCAGCCCACGACGCGACGACGCGGGCGCATGGGTGTGCTCACCATGGGTGTGCTCACCCTCGCCCACCTCCAGACGCGACGACAACGCCAGCGCGCACGCCAACAAGCCGACGCCCGACATGAGGATGCCCAGCCGCGCCGACGGTGGCACAAATGACCCGTAGCGTCCCGACAGTGCCATCCACGCGAGCGCAGCACCCAACCCCGCCAGAGACAGGGCCTCCAGGGTGGGAGCAATCCGATCCAACAGCTTCACGAGAGAACCCCCGTCCACCAGGAACCGCCAACAACCAACGCGGCAACTGCTGTCACTGTCACGAACAGGCGCGCCACAAACGCTCCGCGGAACTGCGACGACAACAACGCCATGTTCTTTACATCCATCATCGGCCCGTACACCATGAAGCCCATGAGAGCACCTGTCGGTGCCAATGAGGCGAACGAGCGTGCAATCACTGCATCAGATGATGAGCACAGGGACAGGGCAAAACCCGCTCCCATCATCAGAGCCAACGTACCCGCCGCAGGCAGCCCAGACAGCAACGACGACACCGGCCACAGCACCTGTGCCACCGTTGATGCGGCCACGCCTCCCAGTAAGAACGGCAAAATTCGCCCAAACGACCGACCAGTCGCTGCCAACACGCCAGAGACGCTCCGGTCGGGCGTCTCGCACCCGTGCTCGCAGCAACACGCGTCGCCCCCGTGATCGGTGTCCGACAGGCTCTCCTCGCGCAGCGCGCGTGGGGGAATGACCAGCATAGACAGGCCGACCGTGAGGGCGACGATGACGGAGAGGCCAACGCGCGCGGCGACGAGCGACCATGATCCGAAGGCGTAGAGCGTCGAGGCGAACACCAGTGGGTTGATCGCGGGGGAGGCCAGCATGAGGGTCGTCGCCGCCGACAGGGGGACTCCTTTACGCAGGAGGGAACGGAAAATCGGAACGGCTGAGCAATCGCACACGGGCAGCACGAAGGCTGCGAGGAGCGCAGTCAGCACCGACGCAAGAGGGTTTGTCGGGAATACCCGGGCGATGAGCGCGGGGGAGAGGTAGGCCTCGATGAGTTCGGCGACGACAACGCCCAGGAGGAGGAAGGGGATCGCCTGCAGGGTCATGCCCACCGCAATCGTCGCTGCGCGCCCAACCGGGAAACCCGCGCCGGATAGGGACCCCTGCAACGCCCAGGTGACCAGCAGCGCGGCGATCACGCACGTGCCGACGAGCGCACCCCAGGGGCGCGCGGGGCGTTTCGTTTCCGTTTCAAACACCCCACAACTCTAGTGCAGGGCTGCGCGCTCCCCGCAAGCACGCGCCGTGGCGACGAGGCCGTGGACCGAGGCGGGAAGAGCATGCCTGCGCTGTGGGCAGACAGACGCGCCCCCGATGGGCATCTGAACAGTCGCTTCGCTACACTGGTTTTTCGCTACGATCCGGCCCGCGACAGCGGGGTATCACCGGGGAGCATTCGGAAGAAAGAGGGCAGCGACAGCCGGCCACGGCCTCGTCCCCTCCAGTAGAACCGGACGGGAGGGCCCGACACAGCCCCA
>ERZ773066.301-NODE-301-length-28915-cov-4.140090_pt1 | contig 28915 bp, 29 predicted proteins | sample MGYA00580573_ERZ773066 | MGnify/ENA primary metagenome ERZ773066 (study PRJEB29015, sample SAMEA2738128) | human oral metagenome | biome: human oral; feature: human-associated habitat; material: saliva | place: China | collected 2203 ... | reverse complement strand
GCGCACGACGCCCGAATAAGAGCTCGTGCGCTCGCCCTCTGCATCCTGTGCCTGCATCGTCTTGACGAGCGGTGCCTTTTCCTTGGCTTCCTCCTTGCTGCAGCCTGCGAAAATCGTACAGCCGAAGAGGAGCGCCGCGGCAAGCGCCAGCGCCTTTTTTCGCCTCGTGCCAACGGGCTTTGCGACGCGATTCGCTTTATCTGACTTGCTTTTCATCGATCTTCATCCTGTCATCCATACAAAAATTTACAATTCTGTTTTCTATTTTATCATAAGTCTACCACTCTGTAAATTCATTCTGAAAAAATCATGGAAGAAATTCATCCTTTATCACCTGCCTGCTAATTTAGGCATCAAAAAAGAGCGGCTGCCCGCTCCTTTTTCGATAAAAGCGCCCTTAGGCAAGCACGCGCGAAAGGCGCACGAGCTCCGGATTGAGCGTCTTCGTATTGTTGACTGCGTCGAATAGATTAACGCCGACGACCTTGCCCTCGTTGAAGCCAAAGACGACGTTCGTCGCCCCCGAGATGATCGCAAGCGCTGCCTTTTCACCGAGCAGAGATGCCTTCATGCGGTCTTCGACCGTCGGCTGCCCGCCGCGCTGGATGTAACCGAGGACAGAGACGCGCGTATCGATCGCCGTCTTTTCCGCAACGATCTTGCCGAGTTCGACCGCAGAGCCCGCGCCCTCTGCGACGACGATGATGCTGTAGCGCTTGCCCGCATCGTATGCCGCGCGCAGCTCCCTGCAGACGATATCCATATCGAATTTGACCTCTGGCACGAGAATGTACTCCGCGCCGCCCGCGATGCCCGCCATCATGGCCAGCCAGCCCGAGTGACGTCCCATGACCTCGACGATGATGATGCGGCGATGCGCCGACGCCGTATCGCGCAGCTTGTTGATCGCGCCGACGATCGTATTGGCCGCCGTGTCGCTGCCGATGGTGTAGTCCATGCCCCAGACATCATTGTCGATCGTGCCCGGCAGCCCGACAATCGGCATCCCCGTCTCCTTGCTGAGGAGCGAGCCGCCCGTCAGCGAGCCGTCGCCGCCGATGATCACGAGTCCCTCGATGTTGCGTTTGCAGAGGTTCTCGTAGGCCGTCTTGCGCCCCTCGGGCGTCATGAACGTCTTGCTGCGCGCCGTGCCGAGGAACGTGCCGCCGCGCTGGATGAGATCGCTGACGCTGCGCGACGTGAGCTGCTCAATATCATCGTGCACCATACCGCTGTATCCGTTGTGCACACCATAGACATCGACGCCCTCATAGAGTGCCGTACGCACCACAGCGCGTGCCGCCGCATTCATGCCGGGGCTGTCTCCCCCCGACGTGACGACCGCGATTGCCTTTTTCAGCATAAAACCATCCCCCGTCTCAATTCTGCGCTCACGCGCGTATTGTTCTTGCTCTCTATTCTACGAAAGCACGCGTCAAAAGTAAAGACTTTCATAGAAAAAAGAAGGAGGAACTGCCGCGCGAAGGTTTTTCCTCGCAGAGCGTTCCCCCAAAGGTCATCGTTCTCTTATTCGTATTTCTGCGCACGGAACTCATCCTCGTTCCATGCCATCACACCGCGCTGATTGGGCAGAATGGCCGGATCAAAAATGGGATTCTTCCCTGCCGCCTTCTGCGCGAAATAGTCCCGCAGCGCCATCCGCGCATAGGGCGCGAGCCGCGTAATCGCGTAGAGGTTCGTGAGGCAGATCATCGCCATGAAGAGATCCGCGAGGTTCCAGACGAGCTCAAACGCAGCGACGCAGCCGAAGAACACCATCGCGACCACGGCGGCGCGGTAGATATTGAGTGCCGTCTTTACATTCGCACCGAAAAAGTGGATGTTGATCTCGCCGTAGTAGTAGTTGCCGACGACCGAGCTGAACGCAAAGAGGAAAATCAGAATCGAGAGGAGCGACGAAGCCCACGTGCCGAAGACGCTCGCGAGCGAATCCTGTGCGAGTGCGATGCCGCTCACGTCGCCGCCGATCGTGTACTGCCCCGTGAGGAGCACGATGAACGCCGTCGCCGAGCAGACAATCCACGTATCGACGTAGACACCGAACGCCTGCACCAGTCCCTGCTTGACAGGATGGGTCACGCTCGCCGTCGCCGCCGCATTGGGGATCGAGCCTTCGCCCGCCTCATTCGAGAACAGACCGCGGCGAATTCCCGTGAGGATCACCGTGCCGATGCCGCCGCCGACCGCCGCCTGCGGACTGAACGCATCGTGCAGGATGAGGGCAAACATCCCCGGCACCGCATCGATGTGCATGATGACGATGATGAGTGCAATGAGGAGATACAGCCCCGCCATGATCGGTACGAGGAACGTCGTAAACGTTGCGATACGGCTGAGTCCGCCAAAGATCACGAGTGCCGCCAGCACCGAGAGAACGATGCCCATGATCCACGTCTCCACGCCGAACGCCTTCTCCACCGAGAGTGCAATCGTATTTGCCTGCACCGAGACATAGATCAGACCGAACGTCACGGAGATCAGCACGGCAAAGAGCTTTGCCACGGCGGGCTGACCGAGAGCATTCTGGATGTAGTAGGCAGGGCCGCCGTGAAAGAGCCCATGACCGCGCGGAATCTTGTAGATCTGCGCGAGCGTACTCTCCACGAACCCCGTCGCCGTCCCGACAAAGGCAATCGCCCACATCCAGAACACCGCACCGGGGCCGCCCGTCACAATGGCAATCGCAACGCCCGCAATATTGCCGACGCCGACGCGTGACGCCGTACTGACGCAGAACGCCTGAAACGACGAGATCGCCTTGCGCCCGCTCGGGCGGCGACCGAGGTCACCCGTGAGAAGGCGCACCATCTCTGGCAATGCGCGCAGCTGGACGAGCTTCGTCGAGAGCGTGAACCACAGCCCGCAGCCAACGAGGACAACGATAATGATATAAGTCCACAAAAAGTCATTGATCGTCCCCACAGCAGAATTGAGAAAATCCATAGTATCACCCTTTCCTATAAAAACAGCATCCATCATAAGCGAAAAAAAAGGTTTTTGTCAAATTGCATCCGTGTATTCTTTCATTGTCCGAATAAATAAATCCGCCAGTCGGCGGCATGGGTGCGCATAGTGTCTTTACTTCTCCTTCGAAAGAGTGTAGAATATCTATAGATGTAAAGGAATCACTGATAAAATGAGGTCTGCCAGATTGGCGTAGATTTTTTCGTCCGAACGAGGTGGAAAACCGGACGCAGAGTGGTGCTCTGTGGAGGATTTTCCGCCGAAGTGCGGGCAAAAAAGATGCGTCAAGATGGTTGTGCCGAATTTATCAGTGCTTCCTAACCTCAGGGACAAAAAAACGGGGGATATGTCATGCTGAAAAAAACAAAAATTATCTGCACACAGGGTCCTGCCACGGATCCGGACGGCGTCGTCGATGAACTCATCGAGAACGGGATGAACTGCGCACGCTTCAACTTCTCCCACGGTACGCATCCGGAGCATATGGAGCGCATCAAAAAGGTACGCGCCGCTGCGGAGCGCGCGGGAAAGGTGATCTCGCTGATCCTCGACACCAAGGGACCGGAGATGCGCCTCGGCGAATTCGCCGCCGGCAAGGTACACCTTGAGAAGGGCAACAAATTCACGCTCACGTACGACGATGCGCCGGGCGATGAGACGCACGTCAGCGTCAATCACAAGATGCTCTACAGTGAGGTCAAGCCGGGCGACAAGCTCCTGCTCTCCGACGGACTCGTCGAGCTCGTTGTCGATGAGGTGCGCGGCAAGGACATCATCACCACCATCCAGAACAGCGGTGCGATGTCCACGCGCAAGCGCGTCGCAGCGCCCGGCATCGAGCTGAGCCTGCCCGCCATCTCCGAGCAGGACGAGCGCGACATTATCTTCGGCATTGAGAACGACATGGACTTCGTCGCGGCATCCTTCATCCAGCGCCCTGCTGACGTAGAGGAGATCCGCCACCTGATCGCCAAGCACGGCGGACACATGGAGATCATCCCGAAGATCGAGAACCTCGCAGGTGTCAACAACTTTGACGCGATCCTCGCCGTCTCCGACGGCATTATGGTCGCGCGCGGCGACCTCGGTGTCGAGGTGCCCGCTGAGGATGTGCCCGTCATCCAGAAGGAAATCATCCGCAAGTGCAACGCCGTCGGCAAGCCCGTCATCGTCGCTACGCAGATGCTCGAATCGATGACCGAGAATCCGCGTCCGACGCGTGCCGAGGTCTCCGACGTCGGCAACGCCATCTTCGATGGTGCGGACGCCATCATGCTCTCGGGTGAGACCGCAAGCGGCAACTACCCTGTCGAGGCGGTCAAGATGATGAACACCATCTCTCAGCGCTGCGAGGCGTCGCTTGAGTACGACTCACTCATCCGCTCGCGTCAGATCCGTGAGCGTTCCTCCACGACGGATGCCGTCTCCCATGCGACCGTGCAGCTCGCCTACGAGACAAGCGCCACCGCCATCCTCACGCCGACCCAGTCCGGCTACACGACGCGCGTCGTGTCGAAATACCGTCCGAAGGCGACCATCGTCGCCTACGCGCCGAGCCCGATGGTCGCACGCCACATCAACCTGCGCTGGGGTGTCTACTCCATCCAGGGACGCAAGTGGTCGAGCGTCGAGGAGATGATCGAGTCCTGCACTAAGAGTGCTCTCGACAACGGCTACGTCGACCACGGCGACAAGGTCGTCATGGTTGCGGGCATGACCTACAACGAGGGCGGTTCCATCGCCGTCCGCGTCACGACGATCCACTAAGCAGAGGAAATTCCCACACCACAAAATAGTGCTGTGAGAATCGTGAAAGGGCTGGTGTACGAAACAGAACGCTTCGTACACCAGTCCTTATTGATGAAAGGAGCTTCTCTATGAAAATGATTCACAGCGACAACGCCCCCGCCGCCCTCGGACCCTACAGCCAGGCGATGCGCGTCGGCTCTCTCGTCTACACCTCGGGACAGATCGGCATCGACCCCGCCGTCGGCAAGATCACGGCGACGGACGTGGCAGGGCAGGCAGAGCAAGTCTGCAAGAACCTCGCCGCCGTCCTCAGTGCTGCCGGTACCGACCTCTCGCACACCATCAAGACCACCTGCTTCCTCGCGGACATCGCGGACTTCGCCGCATTCAACGAAGTCTATGCCCGCCACTTCACGGGCAAGCCTGCGCGCTCCTGCGTCGCTGCCAAGGCACTGCCGGCAGGTGCACTCTGCGAGATCGAGGTCATCGCCGAGGTATAACGCCCTAGCATAATCTGTCCCCATTTGATATTGCAATTTAGGGATATAATCGGATGATATGCTTGCATGAGAGATTTCCATGTATTCATGGAAAAATATCGGAAAGGACCGTATGCTGTCGCATACAAAAAATGCAAGCTCGACGAAAAGGGCATTATCTCCTTCTCAAGGACGATCCATGTATGAACGAACAGGCATGGAAAAACACACCTCTCCTGCAAATGCTATAACGGATCAACAAAAGAGCAGTTCTGTCAAGGATAAATTTACCTTAACCGAACTGCTTTTTTGTTTAGTGTAGTTACTTCATGAAATATGGAAAAACTTTATCTCCTACCAGCTTATCGTCTCCTACAATTTCCTTTAATGGTGTGGGAACTTTTATGTTCAATGCTTGAGGTGTAAATATTATTCCACCCACACGATAAGATCTAAAGTCCAATGTGCTGCTATAAAGTTTTTTCGCTTCTCTGTCGTAAAAGTATAAAATGTGCTCAGCTGACGCCCATGACGAAGTTGGATGTTTATACACGCGCAACACATAGGCGATATACTGTGAAAAGGGGCCATTGTTTATGAGTACTTTCGAATTCGCTTCATCTACATAATATTCTGCTGTATCTGTATCTGCCACATATACCCACCTTGAATCATCAACAAACTGTAATTTAACATCTGCATTCATTTTGTTAAATGTCGATGCGTATACAGGCGAATTGATGCAGGCGAGAACCATGCCAAAACAAAGCAACACGAAAAGAATTCTTTGCATTATTCATCACCTTCCTAATCATGATATCTATTAAACAATCTAGCATGATTTGCGCAAAAAATCAATAATATTTGAGTATATCCATTAAATAGAATTGCCCTATCAAATTTTCCTATTTGCTGCCGTATAAAAAGAGTGCCGTCCAAGCACCTCTTCTCCTGTCTGACAGAGTATTAGAAACTACGAAATAGATGCAAAAAAAAGGACGGCATTGAGAGTGTCCCCCCTCATCATGCCGACCTCGTCAATCAACTCTTACTCCATCACCATCGGTTCAATATGCTCATCCTTCATAAAGCGGCTGAGCTTCTGCACGCTCGCCATGAGATCGCGATAGTTCTCCGGCGTCAGCGACTGCGGCCCATCGGAAAGGGCGCGTGCGGGGTTCGGATGCACCTCGATGATGAGCCCGTCCGCGCCTGCCGCGATGGAGGCGAGAGACACGGGCTTGATCATACGCCACTTTCCCGTACCGTGACTCGGATCGGCAATGATCGGCAAATGCGAGAGATGCTTGATCGCAGGAATCGCACTGATGTCAAACGTGTTGCGCGTATAGGTCTCATACGTGCGGATGCCGCGCTCACAGAGAATGACGTTCGGGTTACCCTCATTCATGATGTACTCGGCGGCGTTCAGCCACTCGTCGATGGTCGCAGCCAGCCCGCGCTTCAGCATGACGGGCTTGCCCGCGCGTCCGACCGCCTTCAGGAGGCCGAAGTTCTGCATATTGCGTGCGCCGACCTGCAGAAGATCTGCGTAGGCAGCGACCGTATCCACCGCCTCGACCACCGTGACCTCTGTCACGACGGCAAGCCCCGTCTTCTCACGCGCCTCGGCGAGATACTTCAGCCCCTCCTCCTCGAGGCCTTGGAACGCATAGGGCGAGGTACGCGGCTTGTACGCACCGCCGCGAATGAACTGTGCACCGCCCTCCTTGACGAGCTGCGCCGTCTCCATGAGCTGCTCACGCGACTCCACTGCGCACGGTCCCGCCATGACCACGGGCGTCCCGTCACCGATCTTAATGCCGCGGATATCCACCACCGTCGCGGCAGGATGGAACTCGCGGCTCGCGCGCTTGTAGCTCTTCGAGATCGCGACCGTCGTCTCAACGCCGTGCATCGCATCCAGCGGCGTTGCGGCGAGTTTCGTCTTATCGCCGATCACACCGACAATCTTCTGGTGTGCCCCCTCCATCACCTTTGCCTCGAGCCCTTTCTCCTCGATAGCGCTGATGACCCCCTCAATGTCAGCCTGTGTGGCATCTGCATTCATAATAACAACCATCGTAAAACTCCTTCCCCGAATCCCTAAAAATAGCAGTGCTCCCTATTCATTGTGGGCGAGATGCACCGGAAATCGTCCCAGCTCCTTCAGCCAGACGCTCCGCCGTGCGACGGCGGCAATCGCCTCCGCTGCGGCATCGCTGTGCGCATCGAGATCGAAAAAGAAAAGATATGCGCCCAGCTCCGTCCGTGCGGGGCGCGACTCAATGCGCGTGAGGTTCACCTCACGGCGGGCAAACTCACCGAGGACATTGTAGAGTGCCCCCGGTCGCGAACCGTCGATCTGTGCCACCAGAAGGATCGTATCGGGTGATGCGAGCGGCGGTACCTCCCGCGCACGCACGACCTCAAAGAAGCGCGTGCAGTTCGCCCCGCTGTCCTCGATCCTGCCCGCGATCTCCACCAGACCATTCAACACACCTGCCCGCCGCGTACAGATCGCTGCAGCACCCGCATCTGCGGGTGCTGCACCAACCATCTCCGCTGCACGCGCCGTGCTCGCCGTCTTGATGAGCTCCGCCTGTGGATAGCGGCGCAGGAGAAAACCCCCGCACTGCGCGATGGGCTGTGCATGGGAGTAGATCGTACGGATCTCCACATCCGCGCGCTGCGCCATCAGGTAGTTATGCACGGGCCAGATCACCTCACGCTGCACGCGCAGCGCATCCGAGCGTGCGAGTACGTCGAGCGTCACAGCGATCGCCCCCTCAAGGGAGTTCTCCACAGGGACAAACGCCGCATGCACCGCACCTGTCTCTACCGCACGGAGGCACGCCCCGATATCGCCATAGCAGACAATCTCGCGATCGAGCCCCTGCCATTCCATGAGATAGCGTGCCGCCGCCTCGCTGTGCGTCCCCACGGGGCCGAGCACCCCCATCGTCTCTCTCACCAGCACGCCCTCCTCATACAAAAACGATGTACCATATCATACTACATGTGCGGCTCGTTGACAAGTCTATTGCGAAACACTTTCATTACTATATCATCTCCCCCAAGGTTCACCAATATGTTATAATCATTCAAGGAAACAGTAAAGGAGCACCTATGACCCCAAACGATTATCTATCCATCCTGCACTGTATCGCAGGCCTCAAGGAGCGTACGCGCCACGCATGGATGAAATCCGGACGACAGGAGAGCGTCGCCGAGCATAGCTGGCGCATGGCGCTGATGGCATATTTTCTGCACGATCAGTTCCCTGCCGCCGACCTCACGCGCGTCCTCATCATGGCACTCCTGCACGATATGGGCGAGGTATTTACGGGCGACATCCCAACCTTTGAGAAAACGGATGCCGACCGTGCGCGGGAGCACGAGCTCCGTGACGCATGGATCGACACCCTGCCTGCCCCCTACAGCGCAGAGGTGCGCGCCCTCTTTGCCGAAATGGATGCCATGGAGACAGAGGAAGCGCGGCTCATCAAGGCGCTCGACCGCATGGAGGCCGTCATTACGCACAACGAGTGTGACCCATCCACATGGCTGCCGCTCGAGTATGAGCTCCAGCACACCTACGGGGTAAAGGAGGCCGCCTTCTCGCCCGTACTGCGTGAACTGCGCGCCGCCGTGAACGACGAAGTGGACGCGGCAATCGCCGCACACCACCCGGAGGAACATCATGAAACCTGACTACGGCAACTGGATCGCGCGCCCGATGATGCGCACCCTCTGGGGCATCACCGCCGCACTCGTCCTTGCGACACTCCTCTGTGCACTCCTGATCGGACGGGACACCGCCTACGGCGTTCTCCTCGTCCTCTCCCTCATGTCCCTCCTTGCCGCCCTCTACATGACCTACTGCCGCCATGTCCTCTCCGCGGACGGCGGCGGACTCATGCGGCGCATCCACAGCGCACTGATCGACCGATTTCCATGGGATGGACGCGGCACCGTCCTCGACATTGGATGCGGCACGGGGGCACTCAGCATCGCCCTTGCACAGCAGTATCCCGAGGCACATGTCGTCGGGGTCGACCTCTGGCCGCCGATGTGGGACAGCAGTGCGGAGCAGTGCGTGCGCAACGCGACCCTCGAATACGTACGCGACCGATGCTCCTTTGTGCAGGGTGACGCAGCAGCACTCGATGCGCCCAACGAAACCTTCGACGCCGTCATCAGCAACTTTGTCTTTCACGAAGTACGCACGCAAAAGGACAAATTCATGCTTGTCATCGAGGCATTGCGCGTCCTGAAAAAGGGCGGCGCATTCGCCCTGCACGACAATTTTGAGAACCGCGACCTCTATGGTGACATCAACGAATTCATTGACATCCTCAAGGAGGAGGGCATCTCCGACATCTCCTATCTCCCCCACACCGAGAACGTCATCCCGATGCCCGCCCCCCTGCGCCTTCTCCTGCGCGGAAGCGGCATCCTCTACGGAACGAAATGACCGCTCTATGACACATCCCCCACGACAGTCCCATCACGCACCGACAGAAAGGACGATACCCATGAACCTCCGCAGACTACCCGCCGCCGCTCTTGCCGCCGCACTCCTCTGTGCGCCGCACAGTTTCGCCGCCACCGCTCCTCCCCCAAAGGACAGCACATCCGCCATCCCGCGTCCCGTCTTCCCCGCCGAACTGCCGCAGGCAAAAAATGTCGACGCCAAACTCGCCGCAGGGCTGCACTTCGCCCTCCCCGCACCGCATCTCGACATCCTCCCCGTGCCGGGACCTGCTGCCGCCGAGGTCACCATCCTCGGCGAGCCCATCGCATCCGAGGAGCAGATGCTCGCCTACCTCCTCACGCGCAACCCGAAGCCAAAACTCACCGGCACGCCCAAAGAACTCGTCCATGCTTACTACGAGGAGGCTGAGCACGAGGGCATCCGGCCCGACGTCGCGCTCGCACAGGCGTACAAGGAAACGGGCTTCTTCGCCTACGGCGGCGACGTCGACTGGCGGCAGAACAACTTCTGCGGGCTTGGCGCAACGGGGAACGGAGCAAAGGGGCTTTCCTTCCCCGACATGCGCACGGGTGCACGGGCGCACATCCAGCACCTCCTCGCCTACGCAAGCACAACCCCGCCGAAAAGCCCCATCGTCGACCCGCGCTATGAGCTTCTCCGCACAAAACGCCCCGACGTATTCGGCAAACTCACGCGTTGGGTACAGCTCAACGGCGTCTGGGCCGTCCCCGGCACCACCTACGGACAGGGCATCCTCGCCATCCGCGACCGCGCAGCTCTCCCCGACGGCTCCGACATCTCCCTCCACGCCGCGAATGCGCGCATCATGCAGGCAGCCGACGCTGACGGCTACATCTATCGCGGACTCGTCTACCTCCACCGCAGCGACCTCGCCGCCGCGCGTGCCGACTTCACCGCCGCACAGAAACGCAATACACGCCGCCCCGAGCCATACCTCGGCATCGCCCTCACCCACACCGCAGAGGGCAGCACCAAGGAAGCTCGCCGCGCCTACGAAGCATACCTGAAACTCGCGCCCGACGATGCGGGCGCACGCTACAACTACGGGCTCACCCTCCTCGCAGAAAACGCCGCAGCGAAGGCAATCCCCGTCCTGCGCGACGCCATTCACCGTGACGCCGCGAATGCCGACGCACAGAACGCCCTCGCCGTCGCCCTCATCCACACGAAGGACTACACAGACGCATGGAAGACCCTCGCAGGCGCCGCCGCCATCGCCCCTGCAAACACCGACATCCTCGTGAATCAAATTCTCCTGCAGGCATGTCTGAAGGACATAAGCGACAAGAAAGGGAAAAAGAAATAAGATTCTTGGGAATCTCTGATAAAATGAAGTTCATCAAATATGCGAAGACTTTTGTCCGATTGAGGCAGAAAATTGACGGGGATGTGCTCATCTTTAGCACACCCCCGTTTTTTATATGAAGTCCCCGAACTTCTGCTTTACCTCATCACTATCTCTGCCGAAAATCGGCTTGCCCGTGGCACTGGAAATGGCATCAAGGATTTTCTTCGCCCTGTTGATGATGAATTGCTCAAAATTATCGGCAATGCAATCATCCATATCAATCCAATGGCTGGTGTTGACATAGCGGGTTTCGTTGGCGCTTCCATAAAGTTCGCCAAATACACCGCACCAGTACCACTGCTTTATTTTAGTTTTCACATTGGATTGCTTGATGCGATGGTCCGGCAAAAGCAACGCGCACAGGACAGCCAAGGGGATAAGCTGCGTCGTATAGGGAAGGTCACGGCTGACGAAAATTCGCTCCTCAGCGAGGAGATTTTCTGCCTCCTCAAAACCTTGCGTCAGAATATCAGCATACTTTTGGTAGTCTGCCAATTGTAGGTTCAGCACATCTTTCTTTTTGCAGCTCACAGTTCCGCCTTTGTCATAGGCGGCGAGAAGTGTACACGCCGTTAAAAAGTCTGTTGCCGTAACAATATTCAGAACCTCTCCGTTTAAGTAATTGTATTTTCGATTCTCCCAATCCGGCCTCAGTTCAAAATCATCCATCGCAAATACCGCTGTGACGAGCTCAAATACCGTCAGCGACACGCCGCCTTGGTTCACATTCTCGAATACTTGGCATACGGCTTCCTTTGGCGTTTCCTTGTCCAGTGTAATGACAGGAATTTGATAGTGTGATACCGTTTGGATAATTTCACTCATGAACGTGAGATATTCTTGGCAGACAGCTTGATCTACCTGATAATATTGCATATATCCGATTTGCCACTGCGTTGCTTTTACGCTGTCCAATATGATATTCAGTGGGAATAACTTATAGTGGGATTTTCCCTGCACTGATGTCCTTCATCAAATCCAGAATTGACTTATCATTCGTTTGCATCTGATGTGTTTCCTTTCCCACTGATATTCTGTATATTTCAGAGTTGCCTTCTTTGTTCGGCCTCATCCTCTCTGTATTGATCCGCAGCGTATTTTTTACACAGTATTTCCATGCACTCCTGTATCTCACCAATGACTTTGTTGTAATTGTGGGGATAATCCTCGTAGCCTCGTGACTTTACCTCAGTTCCATTATGGCAATACCTTATCGACCAACCAAAACCATCGAGAATAAAATCATTCTTATCGTATTTTTCTTTCCATTCCATGATTGGAGAAACAGCCATATATATTGCTTGCAGATCCTCCTCCGTTACATTGAACGAGAAGCAGCGCATGGAGTGAAACGCATTATAAGCCCTCATGGAGAAATGATTGTTGACTATACGATAATCTAATTGCCCACTAAAAAATGCGCCGCGCTTAAATTCAAACATCGCTTTTACGCTCATCTCCATCTCCACCTATTCTTCGATGCAATTCCTGTGAATTGCTGCATGGACATACCTATCGTCAACTGCTCCAAAATCGACAGCTATACCGTGTCCTCCAATATTCGTTTTATATTGTGATTATACCATACGCCGCCTGAAATCAAAATCTTTCCATGACACAAAAAAGAACCGTACCGAGGTATTCCCCTCGTGTACGGTTCTTTCTTCTATTTTCCCTTTTACTCCGCGAGCCGCAGGAGGCCTGGCTGCTCGATGTGCCACTTATCGTTGCGCTGCGTAAAGAGCGCAGGCATATCGACGGTGATGTGATTATACGTCTTTCCTGCCTCGTAGCGTGCGGCAAACGTCTCCTTCATACCTCCCTCGTCGTGCATCTTCTGATCATAGGAGAACATGGGGCTCGGGATGATGGCAAAGTCCCCCGGTTGCCCTGGGATCTCGTATGCCCAGAACGTTGCTTCCTCGATGTCTTCGACTGGCTCAAACTTCGGCATTGCTTTGCCGTTCTCGACGGCGGCATGATCAGAACAGGTGAGCAGGTGCAGACCATACTTCGTGATGATTGGCATACACAGTTCTGCTCCTTTCGCCCGATCAAAATTCTCGCACAGGGCCTGATAGTCATCAAGGAGGTCCTGCCAGATCGGCTTGCTGTCGAGAAGCGCATCGAGGTCGAGATCCTCGTCGTCCTCCTCTTCCTTCGGTTCAGGTTCAGGTTCAGGCTCTGGTGCAGGTTCAGGCTCCGGTGCGGGCAGCTCCGGCTCTGGTTCAGGTGCAGGCAACTCAGGTTCGGGTTCAGATGCCGGCAGTTCCGGTTCCGGCACGGGCTCCTCGGGCGGCGGTGCCGCAGGCCGCTCCCCCGCCTCCGCCAATGCCGCCTCAAGCTGCGCGATCTTTTCCTTGAGCTGCGTGATCTCGCTGGCGGTCATACTGTCCTTCGCTGCGACGCTTTTGATCTCATTCGAGAGGCGCTCCACCTCTTTGCGCAGCCATGCAACACTTTCTCCGATGGCATCAACTGCCCCGCCTGACTGCCGCCATGCGTAGTACGTCGCCACGGAGGCGATTCCGACACTCGCGATGACGAGGACAAACGACAGGATGATCATAACATCCGCCATCACCGGATGAATAAAGCCTGCCATCTGCATTGATGCAGACGCCGCCTCTGTTTCCATACATCATCATTCCTTTCCCATCTCTTAAGGAATCACAAATAAAATGAAACCCACCAGACCAGCGTAGAGCTTTCGTCCGAACGAGGCGGAAACCAAACACAGAGGGGTACTCTGCAGGAGATTTTCCACCAAAGTGTGGGCAAAAAGATGCGTTGCCTTGTGGTATCGAATGTATCAGTGATTCCGCAGCATCCCTCTGTCACATCTTGTTAAGTTCTCTATAATGCAGTAAAAATCCTGCAATGGATTCACAGAAAAAGAGCCGCTCCACGTAAAGCGACTCTTCGACGTTCTGTTATGCCATGAGAGGAATCAGCATGCACCCGCGATGGCTGCGCCGAGTTTCTTGCTGCCCTCGAGCCCATCGTCATCCGGCTCGTTCTCGACGATAAAGGTATCGACAAGGTTCGCGCCCGCGTCCTTCGTGCGCTCAGACCACGTCTCCATCCATGCGCCTGCGCCCCAGCCCCACGAGCCGAAAAGCACAACGGGCTTGCCGGAGAGCTTGCCGCTGTCCACCGCAGCTGCGAAGAACGGCTCGTACGAGCCCTCCTCGAGCTCCTCTGCACCCATCGAGGGGCAGCCGAGCGCGAGACCGTCAAAACCGTCAATCTGATCGACAGAGAAGCTGTCCACCTCGAAACACTCAACGTCAGCACCTGCACCCTTTGCGCCTTCAACGACAGCCTCTGCCATCTTCTGCGTATTGCCCGTGCCGGACCAGTATACAACTGCTACCTTTGCCATGTGAAATCCTCCTCATGAAAAATATCTCCTCTGCTCCACTGCCCCGCTGCGGCAGTGCCGTATGATGCAGACAGTCAAGCAGAATCATTCTACCCCTATTATAGCGAAAATTCACATCACTGACAACCGAATCTTTTCTATCTATAAATAGATAAAATCTTGGAAAAATCGCGTCATTGACAAAGTGGCGCGTCTATGCTACGTTTAGTCGGTACCGACGAAAAGAGGCTACCAAATGATACAGCTAAAGAATATTGTCAAAACATACGCGGGCGATGTGCACGCTCTGCGCGGCATCGATCTCACGATTGAGCGCGGCAGCATCTACGGCATCATCGGGCTGTCGGGTGCGGGAAAGTCCACGCTCATCCGCTGCATCAATATGCTCGAGCGCCCGACGAGCGGTGCGGTTTTCGTGGACGGGCGCGATCTCATGCAGGTCTCGGAGAGCGAGCTGCGTGAGGAGCGGCGGCACATTGGCATGATTTTCCAGCACTTTAATCTGCTGTCCTCCGCGACGGTCTACGACAACGTGGCATTCCCGCTGCGACTCGCGGGGAAATCCGCCGAGGAGATCCGCCCCAAGGTGACAGAGCTGCTCACGCTCGTTGGGCTCGGCGACAAGGCGGATGCCTATCCGAGCCACCTCTCGGGTGGACAGAAGCAGCGCGTCGGCATTGCACGTGCACTCGCGGGCGATCCGAAGGTGCTGCTCTGCGACGAGGCAACCTCGGCGCTCGACCCACAGACGACGAAGTCGATCCTCGCGCTCATCCGCGACATCAACCGCCGCATGGGGCTGACGGTCGTCGTCATCACGCACGAGATGCAGGTCATCAAGGATATCTGCGACCGCGTTGCCGTCATCGATGGAGGCGTGATCGCCGAGGAAGGCGATGTGGTGGATGTGTTCACCGCACCGCAGCAGCCCATCACGAAGGAGTTCATCAGTGTGCTCCTGTCGAACGAGCTGCCGACGGCGTTCCGCGGCAATCCCGTCGAGAAAACGCCGAGCGCGGGCAGCTATATGCTCCTGCGCCTCACGTTCCTCGGCGAGCGTGCGGACGATCCCGTGCTCGCAGAGATGATCCGCCGCTTCCCCAGCATTGAGGTGACGATGCTCTTCGGTACGCTTGACCAGATCAAGGAGCTGCCGTTCGGGCGCATGATCATCGGGATGCGCGGCGCACCGGAGGAGATACAGCGTGCCATTGACTATCTCTCGGAACAGCATTTGAAACAGGAGGTGATCGGCTATGTCCGCCGAAATGATTCCCCTGCTGACTAAGGCACTCGGAGAGACGGTCTACATGGTCGCGGTCAGTATGGTCATCTCGAGTGCGCTCGGCATCCCGCTCGGCGTACTCCTGCATGTGACGGCGCGGGGCGAGATCCTCGATGCACCGGCGGTGAACCGCTCGGTCGGCGCCGTCGTCAACGCGATCCGCTCCATCCCGTTCATCATCCTGATGGTAGCGATCATCCCGCTGACACGTCTCATCGTCGGCTCGGCGATCGGCACGACGGCGGCGATGGTGCCGCTCGTCATCGCCTCCGTCCCGTTCATCGGGCGGCAGGTGGAGACCTCGCTGCGCGAGGTGCCGCACGGTCTCATCGAGGCGGCGCTCTCCATGGGGGCGACGCCGCTGCAGATCGTGACGCGCGTGCTCCTGCCGGAGTCCATGCCCGGCATCGTCAGCCAGCTCACAACGGTCGTCATCGCACTCGTCGGCGAGTCCGCCATGGCTGGTGCGATCGGCGGCGGCGGTCTCGGCGATCTCGCGATCCGCTACGGCTACCAGCGGTTCCGTCCCGACATCATGCTCGCGACCGTCGTCATTCTCATCGTTCTCGTCCAGCTCGTGCAGTTCGTGGGCAATACCCTCGCTGCGCGGCTGAATAAGAGATAAATATTTTAAGGAGGTATTTTATGAAAAAACTGCTCGCTCTTGTGCTTGCCGTCACCGCATTTGCCCTCGCCGGCTGCGGCGGCAGCGCAGACAAACCCGCCGACAACGCCAAGGCGGAGAAGGTCGTAAAGGTCGGTGCATCGCCCGTTCCCCATGCGGAGATCCTCGAGGCGATCCGCCCCGAACTCGAAAAGGAAGGCGTAAAGCTCGAGATCGTCGAGTTCAACGACTATGTTCAGCCGAACATCGCCACGAACGACAAGGAGATCGACGCGAACTTCTTCCAGCACGAGCCGTACCTGAAGAATTTCGTTGAGGAGCACCCCGAGCTCAAGCTCGTGAACGTTCTCGGTGTCCACATCGAGCCGATGGGCGTCTACTCGCACAAGATCAAGAAGCTCGACGAGCTGAAGGACGGCGCATCCGTCTCCATCCCGAGCGACCCGACGAACGGCGGCCGTGCGCTGCTGCTCCTCGCGCGTGCGAACCTCATCAAGCTGAAAGACGGTGCCGGTACGACGGCGACGGTGCAGGACATCGTCGACAACCCGAAGCACCTCAAGATCCAGGAGATCGAGGCGCCGCAGCTGCCGCGTACACTGGATGACGTCGATATCTCCGTCATCAACACGAACTGGGCAATGCAGGCGGATCTCGTGCCGACGCGCGACGCCCTCATCATGGAGGACAAGACCTCGCCGTACGTCAACATCCTCGTCGTCCGTCAGGGCGATGAGAACCGCCCCGAGATTCAGGCGCTCGTCAAGGCGCTCCACTCCGAGACGGTCAAGAACTTCATCAACGATAAGTACAAGGGCGCAATCGTCCCCGCGTTCTAATCGTAATAACAAGTAAAAGAAGCGTTGTACGATACCAAAATCGTACAACGCTTCTTTCATTCATATTTATGGTGTTGCAGGCGTCTCCGCACTCACCGCGCCGCGGCGGATCATATCGCCAACGCGAAGATCATAGGTGAGTGCCATCTTATGCAGGGTCTCCGCCCGTGCGAAATCCTCAGGCGTCCCGCCGTTGAGTCCCTTGACAAAGCTCTCATACGCACCGATGAACGCCTCCGTCGCCGCCTTGCGCTGTGCAGCGAGATACTGAGCGCCGTTCGGAACGTCCACAGCGTCCAGCTCCTTTTGATACTTTTTGAGGAGAGGGATCATGTCGTCCTGCAGGAGATGGGTCAGCGACTTACGGTAGACCGTTGTATACGTGCTGCGCTCCGTCTCAGTCAGATGGCGGAACTCCCGCTGCTTCGAACGAAAAACACCGTTATAGCGGTCGACAATCGGGCGCGTCGCGTCGATGTAGCGGCCGAGATTGCTCGCCGCCGCCTTCTGTACTGCCTCAAGATAGGCACGATAGTTCTCCACGCGCACGACCTGCCAGCCCATATCACTGCGCTCCATGCGCAGCTGCAGCGGGAATTCCAGATCTGTTCCCTCATCGCGCACGGTGATGTTCGCCGTGGCGGCACTCCCGTCACGCATGATGCTGTCGATATGCAGGAGTGTCGTATCGCGCAGGTGACTGCACTCCATGAGATACTCAAAGTCGATGCCGAGCTGTCGCCCCTTCAGCGGATCTACCCCCTCCGGGGTCGGCCATGTCCCGCTCCCGACCGCCGTCAAAATGCTCTGTGCCATCCCGCCTGCGACGCCGTCCTTGACGTTCTCGTAGAACTTTCCTGATTTATTCCGTTCTTTTTCCTTCAGATGTGTATCGCCCGAAAAGAGGACGTAGGTGAGATCGTCATACCCCGCCATCGTTACGGCGTTGATATTCACGCGCCGCTGAAATGCCTCCGTGTCATGCGCAGTGAGGGCCGCCGCCGCCTGCTCGAGTGCGTACGCAGGACGCTGTATGTAGTACCCGAGATACCACGCGAGAACGGCGACCGTCAGGACGATCACCCCCGCCGCCGCACGAAACTTACGCTGACGGGACTTGCGCCGGCGCGCCAGGCGCACGCGCCACGCGAACTCATCCAGCGGCATTGCCACACCTCCCTTCGCATGAATTCGAATGATGTTATTATAGCATGGAATACGCCTCACGTTCAATCAGTGAAAATTACTCTCTATAAAAAAGACTGCCGTACGAGGTTCATCTTCCCTCGTACAGCAGTCCGTCATCCTTCTTTATATCTCCAGCACCTCATCCATCGACTGCTTCATCCGCGTGATCGCCGTGTCAAGATCGTCACGCCCGATGTTCAGCGGCGGATTGAAGTAGAGCACGTCGCCAAGCGGCCGTAGGAGCAGCCCGTGCTGGAGCGCACGGCGATAGATCGCGTAGCCGAGCCGCCGCCCTCCGTCAAAGGGACGCTTCGCCGCGCGATCCTCGACCAGCTCGACGGCATGAATCAGCCCGATATGGCGAATCTCGCCGACGTTCGGATGCGCGCCGAAGGTCTCCTCCATGTGCGCACTCAGCCACGATGCCGTCTCCTCCGCGCGCTCCAGAATATTCTCCTCATCGAGAATATCGAGCACGGCGAGTGCCGCGCTGCAGCCGAGCGGATTCCCCGCATACGTATGACTGTGCATGAACGCCTTGCCCTCGCTCCAGTCCGCATAGAATGCATCGTAGATCTTCTCCTTGACGACGGTGATGGACATGGGCATATAGCCGCCCGTCAGTCCCTTCGAGAGGCACATGAGATCGGGCGTGATGCCCGCACGTTCACACGCAAAGAGCCGTCCCGTGCGCCCAAACCCCGTCGCGATCTCATCGGCGATGAGGAGGACATCGTGCGCGTCGCAGAGGGCGCGCAGTTTTCGGAGATATTCCTCGGGGTAGATGCGCATCCCCGCGCTCCCCTGCAGGAGCGGCTCGACGATCATCGCCGCCGTCTCGTGTCCGTGTGCGGCAAAGGCACGCTCCGCATGCTCAAAACACGCACAGGAGCAGGTGTCGCACGTTTCCCCAAAGGGGCAGCGATAGCAGTCGGGCGCCTCGATATGGATGTTGTCCATCATCATCGGCTTATACATCTCGGCAAAGAGATCCATGCTCCCCACGGAGAGTGCGCCGATCGTCTCGCCGTGATACCCCTCGGAGAGACACATAAACCGCGTCTTTCCCGTACGCCCCGTCTGCTGACAGTATTGGAACGCCATCTTGAGCGCCGCCTCCACAGCGGACGAGCCGTTATCGTTGAAATGAAATTTCGTCAGTCCCTCGGGCACGAGCGTCGCCAGCCGCTCCGCGAGCTCGATCGCGGGGCGATGGGAGAAATTCGCAAAGATGACGTGCTCGAGCCGATCCAGCTGCGCCGCAATCCGCGCATTGATCTTCTCGTTCGTATGCCCGAGGAGATTTGCCCACCACGAGCTGACGATATCGAGATAGCCCTTGCCGTGCACGTCGTAGAGCCACGCCCCCTTTGCGTGGTCGATCACCATCGGCGGCAGCTGCTCATAGTCCTTCATCTGCGCACACGGGTGCCAGATATGGCGCAGGTCGCGCTCCTCTATGGTCGGCATAAAATGTCCCCTCCTACAAAACAGGGAATCACCGTTTCGCGCAGCGATTCCCTAGCCCTAACCACACATTACTCGTACAGCGCGGCAAGCGCATCCGCCCCCATCGGCAGCTCCGCCGCGCCGTGCGGCACACGCGCCAAGACGCGTGCGCCCGTGATCTCCTCGACCATCCGCACATTGTCCTCCTGCATCAGACCGCCCTGCCAGTTATTGAAGATAAAGCCCCGCAGGGGGATGCCGCGTGCATAGAGATGCTCTGCCGTCAGCACGGCGGCATTGATCGTTCCGAGGCCCGCATCGGCAACGACGAGGGCGGCAAGCCCCAACCGCACGGCGAGATCGTCGAGGACGACGTGCTCATCGTCGTCCCAGCGCAGCGGACAGATAATGCCGCCGCTCCCCTCCACCGTCAGATAGTCCGTGCGCTCCTTCGCGCGGCGGTAGTCCTCTGCCACCTTGGCAAAGTCCATCGGGCGGTGCTCGATCTGCGCCGCGAGATGCGGCGAGACCGCATCTCGATAAACATAGGAGATGGTGACATCCGCTGCATCGAGCCCCGCGACGCGCGCCACATGGAGGGCATCGCCCGGCAGAAGTGTGCCGTCCGCAGCGACCTCCGCGCCTGAGAGCGCCGCCTTATAGTAGCCCGCCGAGCGTCCGGCATCACGGAGACATTTCACGATCAGCCCCGTGACATACGTCTTGCCGATGTCCGTTCCCGTTCCCGTGACAAATAACGCCTTACCCACGTATGATACGCCTCCCGTCAGGCATCCATGCGATTCGCATGCACCGCCGCGCTCTGCACAGGAGCCGTGCTGCGCGTCTGCATCTCACGAATCCAGAGCCCCGCCTTGTAGAGGCGAATCCCGATATAGGCCGCCGCGACGCAGAGCAGGAAGTCCGGCAGAACCTGCAGCACGCCGCAGTACCAGACCGCCACCCAGAAGCCGATCGGTGCGTCGATGATGTAGTTCGATGCAAAGTAGAAATACGAGATGCCAAGGACATAGACCACCACCATGCCCGCCGAACACGCGGCGAGCGCGCGGCGGAACGTCGGCACGCCGCGGCGCACCAGTGCGCCTGTCACCCAGCCCTGCAGGGTGAATCCGACGAGATAGCCAAACGTCGGCTGAAGCACATAGGCCGGGCCGCCGCCCGAGGCGAACACGGGAATCCCCACGAGCCCCATGAGCACGTACGTACCGACGGCGAGTGCACCGAGACGCGCACCGAGCATCAGTCCCGCGAGCAGGGTAAAGAGGAACTGCAGCGTGTAGACATCCGTCCCCACAGGGATGCGCACGAACGTCCCGACCGTAATGAGAGCGATGAACAGCCCGCATAGGATTACTTCACGTAACTTCATAATCTTCAGATACCTCCATAAAAACTGATAGATTCATAAACTTGCTTTATCTTACTCGCTATCTTGTTTATTGTCAACCGGAATATTGTATATCGGTTTACTAAGATTGTATATCAATTACAGATAGAAAGAGGGACTGCTGACGAAGCTGCAAGCTTCGCATAGCAGTCCCTGATGTGCCCCTTCCAAACAGCGGGCGATTCCCTTACTGTTTCGTCACCGTCACGCGATCCATCTCCGTCCCGTCAGGCAGGAAGCATGAGATCTCAATCTGATCGGCCGCAACCTCCATCGTGAGGTAGTTGTCCGTCTCCGGCTGCGGGAGCGTCACCTCGTCAAAGGCATGGTCAATCCATAGATTCGGATAGCGCACATTCCCCGCAACACCTGTAAGAATATAGAGTGGGCCCTTTCGCTCCGATGTTTTGGTAAATCCATAGATATGCCCGCGATTGCGGTACGTGTGCAGATGCGCCGTGAAAACAACATCGATGCGCAGCTCGTCAAAGACAGGCATCCACACCCGCCCGATCTCCTCATCAATGCCCTCCCTGCGCTCAGGCCATCCTTGAATGCGGTACTGCAATACGTCCTTGTGCATGAGGACGATATTCCACTTCTTGCGGTGTGCCTTCAGATCGCGGCGGATCCACGCGAGCTGCTCCTCGACCAGCCCGCTCTTAAAGTCGTCGATCTCCTTCTGCTGCGTGCAGAGCACAACATAGTGCACGTCTCCGTAGTCAAAGGAATAGTAATACCGCTCAAATTCTTTACTCCCGTTGCGCGGCGTCCGAAAGTAGTTCAGATACGCGACAGGGAGGCGCGTCTGCCACTGGCGGTCGTAGGTCTCGTGATTCCCCATGACAGGCACCATTGGGATCACATGGGCCATCTCATCTATGCCCTTAAAGAACTCTGTCCACTGAAACCGATCCTCGCCATTGTCAACGAGATCACCAAGACAGGCAAAAAGTGCCGCATCCGTATTGCGTGCCCATGCGAGATGCGCCATCTGCTGCCAGTCCGCATAGTCACTTGATTGGCTGTCAGGAAAGATCAGCATCTTATACGATGCATCAGTGGCAGGAGTGCAGAGGTCCTGCCAGCCTGTTGCTCCGTCATTTGCCGTAATGCGATAGCTATACTTCGTTCCCGGCATCAGCTTGTCGATCTCCGCCGTATACTGATGTACCATCACATCATCATCGGAAAAGCCCGTATCGTTCACAGGTATGCGCCGTATCTCCTCCGCGTTCTCCGCCCGCACCTCAACCGTCTGATCCCCCCCGCCTGCATCAGCCTCCCACATAATGAGACGGCTGCTCCCGGGGTCCTGTGTAACGACCTGCCGCAGGCGTTCGATATAGAGAGTATCAGGAAATGGGTGCAGCCCCTTTCCGCGCAGCCACTCCATGCCGGCCAGCTTCCATAAGGCCGCACCGCCGGCAGCAGCAGCTCCTGCCGCTGCTGCAATCTTGATAAAACTGCGGCGTGTAAATGTCTCTTTCCTTTCCATCGATCTCCTTATCGCTCCCACATAAATGACTCACCGAGACATTCGGCGATTCCCAAATGCTTCCCCCCCTTATCCGTTCCGGGGGACAGCCTGCACACAGCAGGATGCACGCTCCTCTGACGAGAGCCTGTGCCCGCTGCGGCGCAGGCGCAGATAGCGCGCCACGTCCACACAACTGATGCGCCCATCGGGCAGATATGAGCCCGTGTCGCAGGCGACGATGTTGTTCGGCAAAAAGAGCGGAACAGGTGCACGGTCGTGCCGCAGCCTCTGCGTCGGCGTATGCCCGACCACGACAACGGTATCGCCGTAATAGCCCGTGAAAAACGCCTCACGGATCCAGAGCATATCCTCGCGTCTGTCCTCTGCCGCAGGATTCACCCCCGCATGGACAAAGAGAATCTCCTCATCCTCGTGTGACGTACGGAAGGAAATCGGACGCTGCCGCACGAACTCCGTCAGCACCTTTGCCTCCGTCGTCGGCAGCGCGGCAAGCTGCTTCCTCGTGATCTTTCCGCCGTTCGCCAGCCACAGATCGAACTGTCCCGTGATCGTGTGCCCCATCCCATACGCATCAATATAGCTGAGCATCATCGCCTCATGGTTGCCCATAAGCGCGTGGACATTGCGGTACTTTTCCGTCTGCCGCTGCACGAACTGCAGCGTGCGGACAGGCGCAGGGCCACGGTCAATATAATCGCCGAGAAAGACGAGCAGATCGTGCGCGTCGTCAAACGCAATCTTCGCCCAGAGTCGTTCGAGGCAGTCCGCCTCCCCGTGCACATCGCCGACCGCGAGAATCCGACGAAACATCCGCCCCCCCCTTTCCTGATATATTATATCCTGCAAAGTCTGAAATCAGCATGATAAATACGGCAGATAGACAGGACTTCCAACATTGACAATCGTCCCATAGAGATATATGATATGGTAGGGTAAAATTTGATGGTTTTCAGTCAGGAGGACGCACATGATAGAACGCTATACACGACCGGAGATGGGGCATCTCTGGTCGATCCAGAATGAGTGGCAGACCATTCTGAACGTCGAGATCGCCGCGTGCGAAGCGATGGCAGAGCTGGGTGAGATCCCCGCCGCCGCCGTGGAGAACATCAAGGCAAAGGCAAAGTTCGACGTCGCGCGCATCAACGAGATCGAAAAGACCACCGACCACGACATCATCGCCTTCCTCACGAACCTCGAAGAGAACATCGGCGAGGACTCGAAATACATCCACAAGGGACTCACCTCGAGCGATGTGAAGGACACAGCCTACTGCGTCATGATGCGTGATGCGGCCGCCATCATCCTCGACGATCTGCAGGAGTTCCGCACCGTCCTGCGCCGCCGCGCAAACGAGTTTCGCCACACGCCGTGCATCGGACGCACCCACGGCATCCACGCCGAACCGATGACCTTCGGCCTGAAGCTCCTCCTCTGGAGTGCAGAGATCGAGCGCGACATCGAGCGTCTCGAGCACGCCAAGAAGATCGTCTCCGTCGGCAAACTCTCGGGTGCCGTCGGCACGTACTCCAACATCAACCCGCGCATCGAGGAGCTCACGTGCAAGCACCTCGGACTGACCCCCGTCCGCCTCGCAACGCAGGTCATCCAGCGTGACCGCCACGCCGAGTTCGTCACGACACTCGCCATCATCGCGAGCACGCTGGAAAAGATCGCCACCGAGATCCGCAACCTCCAGCGCACGGACATCCGCGAGGCAGAGGAGTTCTTCAAGGCGGGACAGAAAGGCTCGTCGGCGATGCCGCACAAGCGCAACCCGATCAACTGCGAGCGCGTCTCGGGCATGGCACGCCTCGTGCGCGGCAACGCCGTCGCGGCGATGGAGGACATCACCCTCTGGCACGAGCGCGACATCTCGCACTCCTCCGTCGAGCGCGTCATCCTGCCCGACAGCACGATCAACGTCGACTACTGCCTGCACAAGCTGACGGGCATCGTAGACAAACTCCTCGTCTACCCCGACGCCATGCTGCACAACATGAACCGCACGGGCGGGCTCATCTACAGCCAGCGCATCCTGGTGGCACTCGTCAACAAGGGCATCCTGCGCCAGACCGCCTATGTCTGGGTACAGCGCAACGCCATGAAGCGCTGGCTCGAAAAGGAAGACTTCCGCACGAACGTCGAAAAGGACGCCGACATCTCCGCCCATCTCACGAAGGAGGAAATCGACGCGTGCTTTGACTACCAGTACTTCCTGCGCAACGTCGACGACATCTTTGCACGATTTGATCTCTAAGGAGAAGAAATAAGGGGGACTCATTATGTCAACCATCGTTATTACCGGTACCCAGTGGGGCGACGAGGGCAAAGGGAAAATCGTCGACTACCTCGCGAGCAAGGCAGACACCGTCGTCCGCTATCAGGGCGGCTGCAACGCGGGACACACCGTCGTCGCGGCCGGCGAAGAGTATAAACTCCGCCTCCTGCCCTCGGGCATCCTCTACAAGGGCACGCACAACATCATCGCGAACGGCGTCGCCTTTGACCCCGAGGTCTGCCTGCAGGAGATGGACGCCATGGCGGCGCGCGGCATAGACACATCGAACATTCGCATCTCCGACCGCGCCCATGTCGTCATGCCCTATCACCGTCTGATGGACGGCATCGGCGACGCACAGCGCGGCGCGGACAAAATCGGCACGACGGGACGCGGCATCGGTCCCTGCTACATGGATCGCGACGACCGCATCGGCATCCGCGTCTGTGACCTCATGGAAAAGGATGAGTTCGCGAAAAAGCTCAAAAAGAACCTCGACAACAAAAACGCAGAGCTCGCCGCCGTCTACCACCATGAGCCCCTTGACTATGACGAGGTGCTGAAGGAGTATCAGGGCTACGCCGAGCGTCTGCGCCCGCTCGTCACCGACACCATCCCCCTCATCAACGAGGAGATCGCCGCCGGGCGCAAAATCCTCTTCGAGGGCGCACAGGCGACCATGCTGGACATCGACTACGGCACCTACCCCTACGTCACCGCATCGCACCCCATCTCGGGCGGCGTCACCATCGGCGCGGGCGTTGCGCCGAAGAAGATCGACAAGGTCGTCGGCGTCGTCAAGGCATACTGCACACGCGTCGGCGAGGGGCCCTTCCCCACGGAGCAGCTGAACCCCATCGGAGAGAAACTGCGTGAGGCGGGACATGAGTTTGGCACCGTCACAGGGCGTCCGCGTCGTACCGGCTGGCTCGACGCCGTCGTTGTCCGCCACGCGGGGATGCTCTCGGGCATCGACTACATGGCGGTCACGCGCCTCGACATCCTCGATGGCTTTGACGAAATCAAGATCTGCACGGGCTACCGGCACAAGGGAGAGCTCCTCAAGGGCGTCCCCGCGAGCCTCAACGTCCTCGCCGAGGTCGAGCCGGTCTACGAGACCTTCCCAGGCTGGAAGACGGACATCTCCGGCATCCGCAGCTACGGCGACCTCCCCGAAAAGGCACGCAAATACCTCGAGCGCATGGCAGAGATCACGGGCATCGCCCTCGGCATCGTCTCCGTCGGCCCCTCGCGTGAGCAGACCATCGTCCTCGCAAACGACTTGTTCTAAGAGAATACAAAAACGGCACGGTATGAATCATCTCATATCGTGCCGTTTTTAGGAAGCACTGATAAATTCAGCACCGCCATCTTAGCGCATCTTTTTTGCCCGCACTTCGTCGGAAAATCCTCCACATAGCTTTGGCTATGCGTCCGGTTTTCCTCCTTGTTCGGACGAAAAAATCTACGCCAATCTGACGGACTTCATTTTATCAGCGATTCCTTTATTATTCTGCTACTCCGCCACCGTAAACCCCGCCGCGCGGAAGAACTGCCGATACGCCTCCGCCTTCTTCTCGAGCTTCATCGGGTAGGCGCGCGAGGTGGACGGGAGGCGTGTGACGAGGATCTCACGCGTACCGCAGCGGGCAGGAACGGTCTCGCCCGTCTTGACATCCTTGCCCTTCTTCTCCGCCGTGAGGAGATCAAAGAGGATCTCCGTCGCCTTGCCACCCGTCGTGCAGATGCGGCGACACTGTGGGATCTCCTGCAGAATCTCGGGCAGCTCCACCGTCTCCACGACCCTCAGATAGGCGTCGGACGCGTTGCCATGCGTGCGGATGGCGCGCCGCACACCGGGACATGAGCCGATGCCGCGCTCCGTGAGGAACGCCTTGATGCGCTCCGCATCGAAAGCCTTTTCCCCCGGCACCTGAAAATGCGCTGCATCACCGAAGAACACGAGCCCATAGACCCGCCACATATCGTTTTGAAAGTTCGGATAGTGGAATGCCATCGCCCGCTTCTCCGCTGCGGGCGGAAAACTCCCCATCATCAGCACGGTCGCCTGCGGCGGCAGAAACGGCGGGAACGGCCGCAGCTCGACGTCCTGTTCGTCCACGGCAGTATTTTCTTGATTCGTTGTCTTCTTATTCCCCATTGTCCCCTCTTACAGCAGCCCCAATACGTGCTGGACGATGAGCGAGGTCACCGCCACCGCCGCCCAGCACACCATCCCGAGGGCAAGTGGCCGTGCCCCATTCTTTACGAGTGACGGGAGATCCGTGTTCAGCCCGATCGCACTCATCGCAAGCACAATCGCGAACTTTCCGAGCATCCCCAGCCCGTGTGAAAGCTCTGCCGGGAGAATGCCCGTCGTGTTCACAACGCACGCGACGATAAAGTAGAGCACGAACATCGGAAAGATGCGCCGCAGGGAGAAGCCTGCGCCGCTCTTTTTCGCCCCGCGCATCACGAGCAGCGCGAAAAAGAGACAGACCGGCACGATCATCAGCGTACGTGTCAGCTTCACAATCGTCGCATACGCACCCGCATCGTGACTGTACGCATAGCCCGCCGCGACCACGGACGACGTATCGTTGATCGCCGTACCCGCCCACATGCCGAAGCCCTGATCGGACATCCCCATCGTGTGCCCGAGGAACGGAAAGAGAAAGACCGCAATCACGTTAAAGAAGAAAATCGTCGCAATCGAGATCACCACATCCCGATCCTTTGCTCCGATCACAGGGGCAACAGCCGCAATCGCCGAGCCGCCGCAGATCGCCGTCCCCGCGCCGACGAGTGCCGTCATATCGCGATCGAGCCCCATCAGTCGCCCTACGACAAACGCCGCAAGGAACGCCGCCGCGAGCGTAAAGACCATCACGTAGAGGGACTGCTCGCCCACCTCCACGACGTGAAAGAGATTCATCTCAAAGCCGAGCAGGATGATCGCATACTGGAGAATCTTCTTGCCCGTAAAGCGGATGCCGCTCTCCGTCTTCTCCGGACGCCGCTTCTTCGCGAACAGCATCCCGAGCAGAATGCCGAACACGGGTCCGCCCACGATGGGGAAATACAGCCCCAGCACGTAGGCCGGCACGGCAAACAGCATCGCATAGAGGATGCCGTCCATGTACTCTCGTTTCATCGAAATCCTTCTTTCAAAACGCGCCTGCGGGATCATCCCCTACGCAAACAGCTCTGCCCACTCCGTCTCGCGAAAGCCCACCAAGACACGGTCCTTCGTGATGAGGAGCGGCCGCTTCACGAGCATCCCGTCCGAGGCGAGCGCGGCGTACTGCTGCTCCTCCGACATCTCCGGCAGCGTATCCTTCAGCCCGCGGTCGCGGTAGATCATCCCGCTCGTATTGAAGAACCGCTTCAGCGGCAGTCTGCTCTTCTTGTGCCACGCACGCAGCTCCTCTGCCGTCGGGTTCTGTGTCTTAATGTCGCGCATCGGTGCCGCACAGCCATGCGCACGCAGGAATTTCTCCGCCTTTTGACACGTCGAACACTTCGGGTAGCCGATAAAAAGAACTTCCATATCTGCCATATTGTTTCCTCCGCTTCCATTCACGAAATAACATATATCTTTATTTATTATATCGCCGTGCAAAAATTTTTCAATTTTTTCTTTTTGATCTATTGACTTTTTGACTTTTAGCAGTATAATAACAATCGAAAGGTGATTGAAGCACCTTCCCAATAAAGAAAATGACATGACTGATGCAGATACCAAACAGTGCATCAGCCGACAAAACGATCTAAGGAGTTGATCATCATGTTTGGACTTGTACCTTTTGGCGGACATCGCGGGCTTACCTCACGTGAGCATAATACCCCGTTTGATCTCTTCGACGCCATG
>ERZ773066.296-NODE-296-length-29198-cov-5.130083_pt1 | contig 29198 bp, 24 predicted proteins | sample MGYA00580573_ERZ773066 | MGnify/ENA primary metagenome ERZ773066 (study PRJEB29015, sample SAMEA2738128) | human oral metagenome | biome: human oral; feature: human-associated habitat; material: saliva | place: China | collected 2203 ... | reverse complement strand
GTAGATGAAGAAAGATAAATAAAAACGACCAAAGTCCTCACAAAATGGCATTAAAAAACCTTGCAACGCATTTGCATTGCAAGGTCTATTATATTCTTCCGCCTCATACACCTTATATATATAAGGAGAGAGTCGAGTCGGATGCGATGATTAAAGCTGTGGACCAGCAGCAACAAGTGCCTTACCAGCCTCATTGCTTTCATACTTCTTGAAGTTCTTAATGAAGCGAGCAGCCAAATCCTTAGCTTTCTCTTCCCACTCAGAAGCATTCTTATAAGTGTCACGAGGATCAAGAATCTCTGTAGCAACACCCTCCAACTTCGTTGGAACAACAAAGTTAAAGTAAGGAATAGTCTTTGTAGGAGCGTTGTCAATTGAGTGATTTAAGATAGCATCAATGATACCACGTGTGTCACGAATTGAGATACGTTTGCCTGTACCATTCCATCCAGTGTTAACCAAGTAAGCCTTAGCGCCACTCTTATCCATCTTCTTTACCAACTCCTCTGCATACTTAGTTGGGTGCAATTCGAGGAATGCCTGACCGAAACAAGCTGAGAATGTTGGAGTAGGTTCAGTGATACCACGCTCTGTACCAGCCAACTTAGCGGTGAAACCAGAGAGGAAGTAGTACTTCGTTTGCTCTGCATTGAGGATAGAAACAGGAGGAAGTACACCGAAAGCATCAGCTGAAAGGAAGATTACCTGCTTAGCAGCTGGACCCTGAGATTCAGGACGTTGGATGTTCTTAATGTGGTAAATAGGATAAGAAACACGTGTATTCTCAGTGATACTCTTATCACAGAAGTCAATCTTTCCATTCTTATCTACGGTTACATTCTCAAGAAGAGCGTCGCGAGTAATAGCGCCATAGATGTCTGGTTCAGACTCTTTGTCAAGGTTGATAACCTTTGCATAGCAGCCACCTTCAAAGTTAAATACGCCCTTATCGTCCCATCCGTGCTCGTCATCACCGATGAGTTTGCGCTTAGGATCAGTTGAAAGAGTTGTCTTACCCGTACCAGAAAGGCCGAAGAAGATAGCAGTATTCTCGCCGTTGAGGTCTGTATTAGCAGAGCAGTGCATAGAAGCCATGCCCTTAAGTGGCAAGAAGTAGTTCATCATTGAGAACATACCTTTCTTCATTTCACCACCATACCATGTGTTAACGATAACCTGCTCTTTAGATGTTACGTTGAACATTACACAAGTTTCTGAGTGCAAGCCGAGTTCCTTATAGTTCTCAACCTTTGCCTTAGAAGCATTGTATACGATGAAATCTGGCTCTTGATCGAAGTCAGCTTCATTCTTTGGACGGATGAACATGTTTGTAACAAAGTGAGCTTGCCATGCAACCTCAACGATGAAACGAATCTTCATGCGAGTATCTTTGTGTGTACCGCAGAAACCATCTACTACAAACAAGCGCTTGTTTGAAAGCTCTTTCTTAGCTATTTCCTTAACAGCTTTCCATGCTTCTTGACTTGCTCGGTGGTTATCATTGTGGTATTCCTCTGAGTCCCACCACACTGTATTATGAGATGTTTCATCATCAACGATGAACTTATCCTTAGGAGAACGGCCGGTATAGATACCTGTCTTAACGTTGATAGCGCCAAGTTCTGTCTCCTGACCTACCTCAAAACCTTCGAGACCTTCTTTTGTCTCTTCATTAAACAACACCTCATACGTAGGGTTGTAAAGTACTTCTGTAGTACCTGTAATGCCGTACTTCTCAAGTACTGATTTGTCAAACTTTGCCATTTCTTAAATGTATTTAAGTTGTGAAATTAAATTTGTCGTTATGTTATTCTTGAATTTCTTGACGGCAAAGTTAAGGAAAAAAATATATATATCCCAACTTTCGAGCTCTAAAATTAAGTCGATTTAGGTCGTTTCTTAGTTAAAGTTGTTAAAAAGAATCAGTCAATAAACACATTTGTAAGACTCACTTTGCAAAAGAAGATAGAATTAAATACCTTTGCAAAAATTAATTCGAAACAACCTATGAAAATTGTAAACTTCTCCGAGAAAAATAGTATTATTAACCAGTATCTGGCCGAAATGAGAGACGTTGACTATCAAAACAATCGACTCCTCTTTAGAAACAACATCATGCGTATAGGCGAATTTGAAGCTTTCGAGATATCAAAGACGTTGCATTATGAGGCAAAAGACATCACAACTCCATTAGGAATCTCACGCGTAAATGTGCCTACTGACAAGATTGTTTTAGCCACTATCTTCCGTGCAGGCCTACCTTTTCATAATGGGTTTCTCAACATCTTCGACCATGCTGGCAATGCTTTCGTGAGCGCATATCGCGAATATAAGGACGCCGAACACCACGAAGTGGGTATTCATATCGAATATCTTGCCACACCAAATATTGATGGAAAGACGCTGATTATTGCCGATCCAATGCTTGCAACAGGTGGAAGCATGGAGTTAGGCTTTAAGGCTTTCCTCACAAAGGGCACGCCTAAACAGATTCATGTGTGCTGTGTCATCGCCTCACCTGAGGGCATTGACCACATCAAAAAGACCTTCCCAGAAGATAAAACCACAATATGGTGTGCTGCCATTGACCCTGGAATGAATGAACATAAGTATATCGTTCCGGGATTTGGTGACGCTGGTGACCTCTGTTATGGGGAGAAACTATAACCCCATTACCACTCAACAACCTGCTTCCGATAACCTCTTTGCGAGCTGCTATCGGAAGCATCACGCCATGACAAACCACCTTTTTAAACATCATCAGCCCATAATGCATGCGCAAAGTGACACATTTCACACGATGAAATGACGCAAATCACCGCATGAAATGCCTTATTTTAAACGATAAAATGACGCAGATTGTACAGCCATTTAACGCAGTTTGCAATGTGTTTATAGTTCAACGCTGAAGGCGTTGTACTTTTGATAGCCTAAGGTTGGCGTCAGCCTACCCTGAGTTATGCGTGTAATGAGGAGGTCAACGCCGTAGGTGTTGTACGTTTTCTGCATGGAATGCCGTGATAAAATGCCGAGGAATAAAAGGTACAACGCTTACAGCGTTGTTTCCACTAACGGCAAAGGACCCAGGGTAGCCTTCGCTTTCGCTCGCCAACCCTGGACTATCAAACGTACAACGCTTACAGCGTTGCACCATGAGAGCATTTATATTGCAAAATTCATTCATTTGAATAATGGCGCAATACCTACGGCGTTGCGTGATGAGCGCATTCATCATGGTAGATGTATCCATTGAAATAATGGTGCATTTTGACGTTTATTTATTCGCATGTTGGCATCAATTGTATTATAAAATGAATGCTTCAACGCCGTAGGTGTTGCGTTTTTGATAGCCCAGGGTTGCCAAACGATAGTGCAGGCTACCCTGGGTTAGCGTATGGTTTGTGGGGAACAACGCCGTAGGTGTTGTGCTTTTTCGGCGCAATCCGCCATTAATCTCCTCATTATAACCATGTTTTCTCAAAAAAAGCTCAACACTTACAGCGTTGAAATTCCTTGTGAACGTTTACCCGGGGTAGGCTCGTTCCTCGTCAACCCTGGGCTATCAAAGGTACAACGCTTACAGCGTTGCATCGTTGTAACATTCGACATGGCGGATAAAACCATGCATCATGGCTCATAAGGTAATGGGGTGTATAAGAACATTCGACTAAAATAGGCAATTGTCTCACGGCTATACGCAAAGCCTTCAGCACCATTATATTTCGCGCTTCACACGTAAAAATCTTGTGGATTGCTGCCCGATGAGCAGAAAAATAAGTATCTTTGCAACAAAGATTAATTCGAATTATTATGCAAGAAACAAGACAAAACCGCATATCAAGACTGTTACAGAAAGAACTTGCGACTATCTTTCAAGAGCAAACTCGCCAGATGCATGGCGTGATGGTTAGTGTTACGCGCGTTAAAATCAGTCCCGATTTGAGCATTTGCACGGCATATCTGAGTATATTTCCAAGTGAGAAGAGCGAGGAAATTCTAAAGAATGTCACCGCAAACACAAAGACTATACGTTATGATTTGGGTTGCCGTGTGCGCAATCAACTGCGTATTATCCCCGAACTTCGATTCTTTATAGACGATAGTTTGGACTACATTGAGCGCATAGACGAGCTTTTGAAGAAATAAATCCAAGTGTAACCTCCTCGCCGCTGCCCCTAAACCATTGTGTCACTGCTGTGTACAAACAATGCAAACGAAGGTCGGCTGTTCTACCCAACAAGCTGTTTTGAGTCAAAACAACCGCTGTTTTATGTCATTAGAACAAAGGAGTGAGGAGACGAAGTGAGTTTTTCTTTTATGAATTTTCCTTTATATATTGCCAAGCGTTACCTCTTTTCAAAGAAGAGTACGAATGCAATCAACGTGATATCTGTTATCTCGGTGATTGGCGTTGCCGTGGCAACGATGGCCCTTGTGATAGTGTTGAGTGTCTTCAATGGCTTTCATGACCTCGTGGCCACATTCTTTACGAACTTTGATCCACAACTCGAAGTGGTGCCAACCCAAGGAAAGACGGCTCCGAGTGATGACCCTTTATTGGCAAAGATGAAGGCTTTGCCGGCGGTAGATGTAGCCACCGAGAGCGTGGAAGACCAGGCTTTAGCGCTATATAAAGGTCAACAGGCGATGGTAATTGTAAAGGGTGTCGACGACAACTTTGACCAGTTGACACACATTAAAGACATATTGTTTGGTGACGGCACGTATAGTTTGCACGCAGGAAACCTGCAATACGGCATCATGGGCATCAGATTAGCAGCTGCTTTGGGTACAGGCGCGCGCTTTGGAGACTATCTTCGCATCTACGCTCCACAGAAAGAAGGACAATTTGACGCTGCAAACCCAACCCAAGCCTTTGTGGTTGACTCGCTCTTATCCCCCGGAGTGGTGTTTGCAGTCAATCAAAGCAAATACGACAAGAACTATATCATCGCGCCAATTGCCTTTGCCCGTAACCTGTTTGGACAGCAAGGACGATTGTCTTCGCTTGAGTTCAGACTGAAAAATGGCAGCGATTTAGATGCTGTTAAGAAAGAGATGCAGTCAATAGGTGGGTCAAAATACAAGGTAATGGACCGCTTTGAACAACAAGCCGACACGTTTAAGATCATGCAGATTGAAAAGTATATAGCTTATATTTTCCTTACTTTCATCCTCATAGTAGCATGCTTTAACATCATAGGTTCACTCTCAATGTTGATCATCGACAAGAAAAACGATGTGACAACACTGCGGAATCTCGGTGCAAACGAGCACCAAATATCTCGAATTTTCCTATTCGAAGGCTGGTTAATTTCGGCCTTTGGTGCGATTATCGGTATTGGATTGGGACTTCTGTTGTGTTGGTTGCAACAGCAATATGGTTTTGTTTCACTCGGAAATAGTAGTGGAACCTTCATCGTAAACGCCTATCCTGTGAGCGTACATTATACAGATGTGTCACTGATTTTCGTCACTGTGCTCATCGTTGGCTGGCTGGCGGTGTGGTATCCCGTAAGGAAAATCCTTGCGCCTGCAAAGTCTTTGAAGAAAGAAGTCTAAGAACTTGTGTTCTATCGGCAATGTAGTGGTCGAATCACTACATTGCATAGTTTTGAAAAACACTATCGGAAAACAAGAAAAGCTAGCCGATAATGCCTGGCGACTATGGTTATTTCATGCGTGCTTTTCGTGCCATTTCAAACAAACTTTGTGGCAGATGACAATATCCTGTGGGGTTCTTGTCGAGATAATCTTGATGATATTCCTCAGCCGAATAAAAGTTTTTCAGCGGCGAAACCTCCACTCTGATAGGCTGTTTGTAATGCTTTTGTTGCGCCTTTACAACGGCTTCAATCGTCGATAGGTCAGCTTTGTTGGTGTAGTATATGCCTGTTCGGTATTGCGTTCCGCGGTCGTTGCCCTGCTGATTGACTGAAGTGGGGTCGATAGCCCTAAAATATAAGTCTAACAAAAACGCCAAACTAACTTCTGAAGGGTCGTATTCCACCTTTACAGTTTCGGCAAATCCCGTTGTGTCGGTACACACTTCGTGGTATGAAGGATGTGGCGTGTGCCCATTGGCATAGCCAACCTGCGTTGCCTTTACCCCGTGAACCTGTTTAAAAAAGTGCTCTGTTCCCCAGAAACAACCGCCTGCAAGATAGATGGTTTGCAACGGATGAAGCAGTGAGAGATAAGCTCCGTAGCCCTCTTTTGCCATGTCTTGTTCGGGAATGAAACGCAAAGCACCACTATTAATGCAGTAGCGTTGGCCGCCCTTTTCACGTGGTCCATCGTTAAAAACATGTCCTAAGTGGGCGTCACCAAGCTTACTTTTTACCTCGGTGCGCGTCATTCCGTGAGATAAATCGGTGTTTTTGACAATCAAATGTTCGTCAATTGGGCGCGAGAACGCTGGCCATCCACAACCTGAATCATATTTATCGGATGAGAGAAACAAAGGTTGTCCTGTGGTAATATCTACATAAATGCCTGGTCGAAACTCATGGTCGTAGGCATTAACAAAGGGGCGTTCGGTTGCCGCTTGTTGCGTTATGGCAAATTGTTCGGGCGTAAGCGTCTTCCGGAGTAGCTCTTCACTCGGCTTACTATAATGGTTTGTGTCGTTGATTTCCATAAACTTTGCATGTTCATTTGTTTGATTTTTACTCATATTCTGACAAGAAAGGAGCAATGAAATAAGTACAATAAAAAAATAAATTCTCTTCTTCATACGCCTCAATAAAATGATTTTAAGCCATAAAGAAAGGCTTTCTATTCCACTATTAACTTGTTTTTCCCTATTCAAACAATAGTTTTCGCGTAAATTCCCACATCACAATACCGGCTGTTGTGCTTACATTGAGACTGTGCTTTGTACCAAATTGAGGGATTTCAAGGCAGCCGTCACTCATATTAACGACCTCTTGTTTGACACCCTTCACCTCATTTCCAAAGACAACAGCATAGCCTTTAGCCTGTGAAGTCTTATTTATCGTGAGGTCTTGTAGCTTTATACTGCCCTCAACTTGCTCTATACTATACACAAAGTAACCGTGACTTTGCAACTCCGTTACAGCGTCTTCAGCGCGTGAAAAGTATCTCCAAGCAACACTATCTTCGCCTCCAAGCGCCGTCTTATGAATCTCTGCATTCGGCGGAGTGGCTGTAATACCGCAGAGATATATGCCTTCTATGCGGAAAGCATCACCCGAACGGAAGACACTTCCCACGTTATATAGGCTCCGAACATCATCTAAAACAACGACCAAAGGAAGCTTTTTAGCCTCCTTAAACTCGTTAATTGAGAGACGATTCATCTCTATTGTGCGCAACTTTCTATGCATTTGCATATACTAAAGCGTATGACTTTATGCGCTTAACCATGGCGAGTAAGCCGTTACTTCGCGTCGGACTTAGGTGGTCTTTCAGGCCAATTCGGTCGATGAAATAAAGGTCAGCATCGAGGATTTCCTTTGCAGTGTGCCCACTAAGTACCTTGATTAGTAATGCAATAATGCCTTTTACGATAAGTGCATCGCTATCAGCCGTGAAGAAAAGCTGCCCATCTTTCACGTCACATTGAATCCAAACACGACTTTGGCAGCCATCAATGAGGTTGTCATCATTCTTATATTGCTCACCAAGCGCATTCAATTCGCCGCCCAAGTCAATGAGCAGTTGATATTTATCCATCCAATCGGTGAAGTCATTAAACTCTTCAATCACTTCATCTTGAGCTTCGTTGATTGTCATAATTAATCATTTATCAATATAATCCTTAGCTTTACATCGAAAGCTTTCATTCTCTCTTCCAACAAGCTACACGCTTCTTACAGGTTGATTAGTGCGTTGTGGAAGGCTGAGTCTTTACTAATTTGAAGATTTTATCATTGGGACGAACCTTCCCTGTGACGGGAATTGAGACACGAGTTCCTTGTTCTGCCTTCTCAACAGGATTGAGATCATAGCGTATTTCATCTGCCGTGAGATACATAACTCCCGTGGTTGGTCCCGTGATTAATAGCTTATCACCATGCTTAAAGTCGGTAGCTTCCACGGCAATTTCAGCCACATTGAGTTTTGAAAAGTATTTCATCACCTTGCCGATAAGCACCTTCTTCTCCGTCGCGGCACTGCCATAGTTTCGATTCCACTCTCCAAGTGTCTGGCCTTGATAGTATCCATCCCAGAAACCTCGATTGAAAACAGTAGCCAATCGCTTATCCCATTCGTCCTTCTTCGCTTCTGAACACGTGCCGTTTAGAACCGACTCTATGGCCTCTTTATAACATTTCACGACGGTATATACGTATTCTGGTCCTCTGGCTCGACCCTCTATCTTAAACACTCTGACGCCCGCCTCCATCATTTTATCAATGAATCGCACGGTCTTTAGGTCCTTAGGACTCATAATATACTTATTATCTATCTCCAATTGGTTGCCAGTTTCCTTATCCGTTACAGTGTAAGAACGCCGACATATCTGTACACATTCCCCACGATTTGCCGACCGATTGGTATCCGAAAGGCTTAGATAACACTTGCCACTAACGGCCATACACAACGCGCCATGACAGAACATTTCAATCCGAACAAGTCTACCCATCGGCCCAGTAATATGTTCTTGGAGGATGGAATCATAGATTTTACGAACTTGTTCCATGTTTAATTCGCGCGCAAGTACACTCACATCAGCGAACCGACTGTAGAACTTTAGCGCCTCAATGTTCGATATATTGAGTTGTGTTGAGAGGTGAACTTCCTCACCAACCTCATTACAATACGCCATAACGGCTACGTCACTGGCTATCACTGCGCTTATACCTGCGTCCTTTGCAGCGTCAATAATCTCGCGCATTGTAGGCAAATCTTCATCATAAATGACCGTGTTTACAGTCAAATAGGTCTTGATTCCATGCGCATTACACGTGGAAGCAATCTCTCGTAAGTCGTCTATGGTGAAATGATTGGCCGAATGTGACCGCATGTTCAGCTTGCCTATACCGAAATAAACAGAATCCGCTCCAGCCTGAATTGCTGCAACTAAGCTCTCACGTGAGCCTACTGGAGCCATTACTTCATAATCAGTTATTTTCCCTTTCATGCCTGCAAAATTAATCATTTTCTTTGTAACTTTGCGGAATATGAATAAAATTAATGTTTATATCATAAGTCTTGTGCTGATGGTTTCAGCCTGTTCGCGACCTCAGCACACAACAAAACATAACCCGTTTACCACGGAGATATGTCTCAAAACAACTCCCGTGAAAGACCAAGGACGTAGCAGTCTCTGCTGGGTTTATGCCATGTTGGCCACCATAGAGACTAATCATCTCATGCAAGGTGACTCTGTTAACCTCAGCACCGATTACGTTGCACGTTGCCTTCTCACTGAAACAACGCGCCGATACTACCTTTCTCGAGGCGCTGTTCCAGCCAATTTGCGAGGCATGGGCACACGACTTCTCACGCTGATTCAAACCTATGGAGTCGTTCCTTTCGATTCATATCATGCCCAAGACCCCGTGAATTATAACGTCGTTGCACGCAAATTGCAACTTTGTACGCGTTCAACAACCGACTTCCCTGGCCTTGACGACCGCATGAATCGTGTGCTTGATGCAGCCATCGGCTATCTCCCCGGTCCGAAAGTCCACATGCTTGGTGCCGAATATACGCCCTTAGAGTTTGCTCATAGCGTATGCCGTGACGACGAATATCAGGCAGTTACGAGCTTCACTCATCATCCTTTTGGCAGTCGTTTCATTCTCGAAGTGCCCGATAATGTCAATGACGACCGCGTACTTAATGTGCCCTTAGACACCATGATGCATTTTATCGTCAGCCGAATACGCAGTGGTCGCGCCGTGTTTTGGGAGGGAGATGTCTCTTCTTCGGGCTTTCATGCCAACTCAGGGATTGCAAAATTAACACAAAAACACGTCACCCAGCAACAGCGTCAGCGTACATTTGAACGGCGAGAAACCACAGATGACCACGCACTTGAACTCATCGGACTGGCTCATGACCGTCAAGGCAGACGCTATTTCATTGCGAAAAACTCATGGGGAACAGCCTGTGGATTTGGTGGTTTCTTTTATCTTAGCGAAGACTATGTGCGCATGAACACAATATTGGTGATTGGATGACCGCACAATCAGCGTCATTTCATCGTGTAAAACAAGGCATTTCACACGACAATTTGCGTCATTTCATGCGGTGAAATGACGCAGATGACAACATGAAGAAAGGGAAGGGGAAGCTTGTTTACATCATTTCACACCATTATGCGCCAAAAACCGGCACTTTATCCTTTACGACCCACATCGTTTAACGATTGAAATCACGCTATGTTTCATGTTTTTTCGTGATTTTCTTTTATATATAATGGTTTTCCGTTAACTTTGCATCTTGTATGGTTTTGAATTATATTTGGGTGGCATTCTTTGCCATTGCCTTTCTGTTTGCACTCGTTTCATTGTGTTTGGGAGATACAACCGTCTTCCAAAAGATAGTGCAAGCAACCACCGATTCATCGAAAAATGCCTTCGAAATATCGTTGGGCTTGACGGGAGTGCTATCACTTTGGCTCGGAATTATGAAGATTGGAGAACGTGCCGGCATCGTAAACGTGTTGGCAAAAGCCTTGAGTCCTATCTTCACTAAACTCTTTCCAGACATCCCAAAGAACCATCCCGTGATGGGAAGTATCTTTATGAACATCGCTTCTAATATGCTTGGACTCGACAATGCGGCCACTCCGACGGGACTAAAAGCCATGCAACAGATGCAGGAATTAAACCCAAAGAAAGACACAGCGACTAATCCGATGATTATGTTCCTTGTGCTTAACACGAGTGGTTTGACGATAATCCCAACGACAATACTGGCATTTCGTGCCTCGAATGGAGCCGCAATGCCGACTGATGTGTTTATTCCCATCTTGTTAGCTACGGCAATTGCCACGCTCGTGGGCATCATTATAACCGCTCTTTGGCAGCATATCAATCTGTTTCAACCCGCACTTTTGGCGTTCATTGGAGGCATGACAGCCTTTGTTTGCCTTGTTATCTGGGGCTTTGGGCAGTTAGATCAGAAGACGATGGACACCATTGCAAACCTCAGCGGAAGTCTGATTCTTTTCTCAATCATCATGGCTTTCATTGTGGCGGGCGTCATCAAGAAAGTTAATGTCTATGATTCTTTTATCGAAGGTGCCAAAGAAGGCTTTACAACGGCGGTCAAAATCATTCCCTATTTGGTTGCCATCTTGGTGGGCATTGGTGTGTTTCGTGCTTCAGGAGCTATGGATATGCTCATCAATGGCATTGCATGGTGTGTGGAAAAGTGCGGACTTAACACCGACTTTGTAGGCGCTTTACCGACCGCTTTCATGAAACCGCTGAGCGGAAGTGGTGCTCGTGGGCTTATGCTTGAAGCCATGAAGACCTATGGACCAGATAGTTTTGTGGGCCGATTGAGTTGCATGTTCCAAGGCAGTACAGACACAACGTTTTATATTTTGGCTGTATACTTCGGCTGTGTGAACATCAAATATACGCGTCATGCGGTAGCTTGTGGCTTGCTTGCAGACTTAGCTGGCGTGATAGCGGCTATCGGATTGGCGTATATGTTCTTTTGAATGATAAGGTGATTGGAATACAACGAGACACCGATAAGGATAAGAATAAAATTAGAACTATAAGAAATAAGAAGGCCACGCCATTTAGATTTCTCCTTTCTTGGGGAGGAGTGGGGAGTGGAAATTAATTTGTTTATGTTATGGCAAACTTAAAATCATTAGCTAAGGACACTGCAATCTATGGACTAAGTTCCATTGCAGCCCGCTTCGTTGGTTATCTTTTAGTGCCCATTGAGACGATAAAGTTCAATTCAGCAGGGGGACAATACGGCATCATTACCAACATCTATGCCTATGTTGCCTTACTGATTATCGTGCTAACTTATGGAATGGAGACGACGTTCTTCCGCTTTATGAACCGTCAGGGAGAGCAACCCGAGAAGGTATATGCCACAGCTTTGCGTATGGTTGCCCTCACTTCGGTGTGCTTTGTCGCCTTAGTTGCCCTCTTTTTAAGTCCAATTTCCGATGTCGTTGGCTATCCCGACCATCATGAATTCATTATGATCATGGCGACTTGTGTGGCAGTTGATGCCTTCATTAATATCCCAATGGCTTATCTTCGCTATGCACATCGTCCGATAAAGTTTGTCACTTTACGCATGATAAGCATAGTAGTTAACATCGTAGGAGTGTTGCTTTACCTTGTTGTTTTGCCTTATTTCAGGTTGAATCTCTTTGGGATTTACGATGCAAACTTTAGCTTAAATGTTGTTGGAGTGTTTTGGATTGAGCTGGCAGGAAGCGTACTTACGCTCTTCTTCTTAGGCAAAGAATTGAGTGGTTTCCGTAATCCTTTCGACAAAGCCACTTGTAAACGTATGCTGAAATATACCTGGCCACTCCTTGTTATGGGTGTTGCTGGGCAGCTAAATCAATCCGCATCACAGATTATTTTCCCTTGGATGTACGACGGAAGTGCCCAAGATGCCCGCACGGAATTAGGCATTTATGGAGCTTGTATCAAGCTCGCGATGATCATGGTCATTATTACTCAGGCGTTCAGATATGCCTATGAACCCTTCGTTTTCAGTCAGACGAAAGAGCAAGACAACAAGAAAACCTATGCCAAAGCCATGAAGTTCTACATCATTTTCACGCTTCTGGCCTTCCTTTGTGTCATGGGTTATATGGACATTCTACGCTATATTGTGGGTAAAAGCTATTGGGAAGGACTGCAAATTGTACCGATTGTCATGGCAGCGGAAATCATGTTTGGCATCTTTTTCAATCTAAGTTTCTGGTATAAGCTAATAGATAAGACCATTTGGGGAGCCTATTTCAGTGGCATTGGGGCTGTAATCTTGATTGGAGTAGACGTGCTTCTCATTCCAAAGTTTGGCTATTGGGCCTGCGCTTGGGCTGGTTTTGCGTCGTATGCAGTTAGTATGTTGCTCAGTTATCGACTGGGACAGAAGTATTATCCCATTCGTTATCCACTCAAAGACATTGCAATTTACACCCTTGTTGCCCTCGTCTTGTTCGCACTTATCACGCTTTCCAACGCCCAACTCCCAATGATTGCGGCCCTTGCGGTCAACACTTTGTTCATCCTTTGCTTTGCCTTTGTGATTATAAAGCGTGACCTTCCGCTGTCAAGTTTAGTCAAAATAAAAGATAAATTCAAGAAATAAATCAATAAAACTGAATCACATGAGAAAGAAACTACTTGGGGTTCTTATCCCCTTATGCCTCTTTACATGCATCACTTCACGTGCAGATGAAGGCATGTGGACGCTTTATAACCTCCCAACTGCAGTCTTTAATCAGATGAAAGGCGAGGGATTTGCACTGCCTTATGGTGCACTTTACAACAACGATGATGCCATAAAGAACAGCGTTGTGAACTTTTCGGGCTTCTGTTCTGGTGTGGTTGTCAGCCCCGATGGACTCGTTTTCACGAACCATCACTGTGGTTTTGAGGCCATAAGAAGCCACTCTTCCGTTGAACATGACTACATGTTGAATGGTTTTGTGGCTCAAAACTACGCCGAAGAACTACCTAACAAGAACATGTTTGTAAGCTTTATGGTGAGCCAAAAGGATGTAACTCCCGAGGTAATGAAGTTGGGTTTTGCCGCAATGGACCGCCATCATCAAGCCAAACTCCTTGATTCCTTGCAGAATGTACTTAGTGCTGAGGCCAAGAAACAAGACTCAACACTCCACGTTGACATTAATGCTTTCTATGAAGGAAACCGATATTACGCCACAACCTATCAGGACTTTACCGACCTAAGGCTTGTGTTCACCGTGCCAAAGTCTATGGGTAAGTTCGGAGGAGAGACCGATAATTGGATGTGGCCGCGTCAAACTTGCGACTTTAGTGTGTTTAGAATCTACGCCGATAAGAACAACCGACCGGCTGCTTACAATAAAGATAATGTGCCTTATCATCCAAAACATTGGGCGCCTGTAAGCCTTCAAGGGTATAAACAGGGTGACTTCTCGATGACAATGGGCTATCCCGGCAGCACAAGTCGCTATCTTTCAAGTTATGGAATACGTGAACGTCGCGACGCATTAAATGCTCCTCGCGCGCAGGTTCGTGGCGTTAAGCAAGATGTTATGACGCGACACATGCGGGCAAGTGAGGCTGTTCGCATCAAGTATGACTCTAAGTTTGCCCAGAGTGCGAACTATTGGAAGAACTCAATTGGCATGAACAAGTGCATTGATTCGATTGGACTCATTGCACAAAAGCAACGTTATGAGGACATCATTCGCCACTGGCAAGACTCTACAAGCTATCTAAAGGGACAGTTAGATTTCGACAAAATGGCTCACCTTTACAATGAACGCTTTGAACCAAGAAAGGCAGCTATGTACTTCCAAGAAACCTTCTTGCGCACCAACGAGCTTACCGATAGGGCATTGAAAGCCTTGACCAGCATGACAAAGAAAGACAAAAAGGGCGATTATGTGACGTTTGCTGACAACAGCGATACATGGGATGCGTCTCTCGATAAGGATGTACAGGCCGTGTTGTTAAAGAACTATCGCGAGCATGTTGATGCCAAATATCTCCCTGCTTTCTATCAAATCATCGACAAAAAGTTTGGTGGTGACTATCAAAAATATGTCAACTATCTTTGGGAAACCTCTGCTTTGATGAAGAAAGATGCCAAAGTTTATGTCACAAAGAAAGCCATTAAGAAAGATGCCGGCCTACAATATGGCGCACAACTCAAGGCAATGCGCGAGGTGTTTAACCATGCCCTTGATGCGACACGAGATAGCATTGACAACCAGGAACGAATGCTTTGTGCGGCTAAACTGCGTATGGAGGAAGACTTACCTCACTATAGTGATGCCAACTTTACTATGCGTTTATCCTATGGACAAGTAGGTGGTTTCGACCTCGGTGGACGCCCTTCAGGGTACTATACCACGGCAGAAAGTATCGTCGAAAAGATGAAACGGGGAGATAACGGGCTATTCGATTATAAGGCAGAACCTATTATGCAGCAGCTGATGAGTGAGAAATCATTCGGCAAATACCAAGATAAGACGACGGGAAAGATGCAACTTTGCTTCCTAACTAATAATGATATTACGGGCGGAAACTCTGGTTCTCCGATGTTTAATGGCAAGGGAGAGCTCATTGGTTTGGCTTTCGATGGCAACTGGGATAGCTTGAGTAGCGACCTCAACTTCGACAACCGACTGGCTCGTTGCATTGGCGTTGACATCCGTTATGTGCTCTATATGATTGACAAATGGGGCCATGCCGACCGCTTAATCAAGGAGATTGGGGCAAAATAAAGCCTCAATGCCGTGATGCACTGACGCTACAAAGGGTATTGTTCAGCTGCGAAAACCCGATTTTCTTAGTCGAAACAAACCTTATATAAATAGGCATCACAACATATTTTGAAAGCAAAAACAAAGGGCGCGTATTTGAAACCATTGATATTTTGGATTCAAATACGCGCTGTTTTTTATCTTATTTTGAAACACCTTGAATGTTGTTGCACGAAAAACACGCTTTGTTGGACCTGCCATCTTGTAAAGATTATTATCCGCTTTTTAACACTTCACCACGTCATCAAATAGAAACAAGACGACCATTTTAGTGCCCTCTTCTGCCCCTTTCCTGTATCTCAACCCAACATTCCTACCATTTTTCTAAGTCATTCCTATCATTTTAGGTCGCAAAATGACGCGCTTTGTCTCATTCTTTGCGTCAAAACAGACCGCAATTTGAGGCAGATTGCATGATTTTTCCACGTGATTTCACCCGCTCTTTTGACCTCTTTCATGAAACAAATTGACTCACAATAAGTTACGAACTCATTCAAAACTACGCGTGTTCAGCGCGAAAGCCTGAGGCGTTTCAAATGCATTCATTATGAGAAGTCATTTGTAAAGGCTTTTGCTTTGCTTTAACCCATATTCCGCTTACCTTCTTTTGGGCACAGAAAAGGGCCTAAAACGTGAATTAATAACCTTGTAGGCAGGGGCTTAGTTCGCGTTTTCAATACTTAAACGAGCTACCACCGAGGAACTCTCTCAATAGAGAAGTGGGGGGTATATCGCGGTTACTGATAGGCTTAAAGTACTTTAAGAACTTCAGCAATCGATAGGCTTCGCTGTATTCTGGGGATGTTTCGGGCACCTGTTCCAATAGTGGTTCGGCCTGCGTTTTAAGCACAGCAAGTTCAAAAAGCATAGCCGTGTTGAAGACAGCATCGGCATTTTCCTGATAGGGGAATATCCATTTGTTCTCTCCTGCGCGTACCGATGGCCAGCGACGAATAGTATCTTGCGCCGAAATTCCACGATACTTATTGTCTCGAACGATGCGACGCAGCAGACGGTTATCAGTAGTTGGGATATAGTTATGGTCGTCAAGGAGAATCGTTGTCAATGCCGATGCGTAGACACGGAACTTCTGTTGTTCTGGAATTTGAGCCGTAAGTTCGGGATTCAATGCATGGATTCCCTCAACAACCAGCACGTTATTATCCGTCATTTTCAGTCGTTTTCCACTCTTTTCACTCTTTCCTTGCTGGAAGTTATACTTGGGAAGTTCAACCTCTTCGCCTCGAAACAGTGCATTAAACTGCTTGTTAATGAGATCTAAATTGAGTGCATAGATGCTCTCATAATCATATTCTCCCGAAGCATCCTTAGGCGTTTCATCTCGGTTTATGAAGTAATCGTCAAGACTAATCTGTAGGGGTTTGAGCCCATTGGCAAGCAGTTGAACAGACAAGCGCTTGCAAGTGGTGGTCTTTCCTGACGAAGACGGGCCTGCAAGCAGCACGAGTTTGACTCCCTTTCTGCTTGCAATCTCGTCGGCAATTTGGGCAATTTTCTTCTCCTGTAAAGCCTCACTGACGTTTATTAAGTCTGTAGCGTAGCCCAAAGTAACGGCTTCATTGAAATCGCCTACAGTGCGAACACCGAGTATTTCCTGCCACTTGTGGTGCTCTTTGAATATCTCAAACATCTTGTCTTGAGGGATAATATCAGGCAAGACGGCTGGATTTTCAATAGAAGGGACGCGTAAGAGCAAGCCATCATAATACTTATCAAGCCCGAAAAGATAAAGTTTCTTCGTGTTGGTCAACAGCGATCCATAATAAAAGTCAATGTAATCGTCAATCTCATAATAAGTAGTGTAGAGCCGACCAGCACTCTCCAAGAGCTTCGCTTTAGCCTCGTCACCACGTTCTCTGAACATCGTTATCGCCTGTTCTGTGGGAACTTCGAAGCGCTTTATAGGCAAATGAGCGTCAATAATCTCTTGAATGCGCTGATGAATGCGTTCAACATCGGTTGGCGTTACAGGGTGTCCAAGTTGCAAATTGACGTAATAGCCGTTGGAAACAGGTATATCTATGATGACATAACTTTTGGGATAAAGGTCATGAACGGCTTTACAGAGCACGAAAAACAATGTTCGTGTGTAGTTGCGTGAAGCCGAAGGAGCTTGCATATTCAAGAATTCCACGTCCTTACTATGGTATACCCGATAATGCATTCCCTCCACTTTGTTATTTACTTTGGCGCAAATAGGGCCATAAGGTAGAGTCAGTTTAAATTGTGAAAAAACATCAGAAAGTGTGCTTCCAATAGCAACTTTCTCCGTTTTTTTATTATTTTTGCAACGTATTTGCACTTCTTGTTTCATATCGTTAATATTTATCTGTGATACAATATGTGTTTGAGTTTGCCTAAGCGTGAGGCATATCAGGCTGTTCAAAGGTAGGAAAAAGTTGGCAGATTGTATAATTCTGGCATTATAAATTAAATTAAAATATGTCGATTTGGATAATTTTTAGGCTCATAGGTGCATTAGCTTTACTAATGTTTGGTATGAAATCTATGAGCGATAGCTTACAGAAGATGGCAGGACCTCAGCTTCGTCATGTCCTCGGAGCAATGACAACAAACCGCTTTACAGGTATTCTTACCGGTACATTTATCACTGCAGCAGTGCAAAGTTCGACTGCAACGACGGTCATGACTGTGTCATTTGTTAATGCCGGTCTACTCACTTTAGCGCAAGCAATCTCTGTAATCATGGGCGCAAACATAGGTACTACGCTCACAGCTTGGATTATGAGTGCAGGCTTTTCGTTTAATATTACCGACTTTGTTTGGCCTGCTTTCTTCATCGCTATTATCCTTATATACTCTAAAAAGCGTAAGATCATCGGCGATTTCATCTTTGGTGTCTCGTTCATGTTCCTCGGATTAGGAACTCTAAGGCAAACAGGCATCGACATGGATCTGGCACATAACCAGCCCGTTTTAGCCTTCTTTGCTTCCTTTGACCCTAATAGCTTCGTCACAACTATTGTATTTTTGCTCATAGGTAGCTTGCTAACGATGTGTGTTCAGAGTTCCGCCGCCATCATGGCGATAACAATGATCCTCTGCTCGAGTGGCGTTTTACCCATCTATCAGGGTATAGCTTTGGTGATGGGAGAGAACATTGGTACGACGGTTACATCCAATATAGCGGCTCTAACGGCTAATACGCAGGCACGAAGAGCGGCATTTGCCCACATGTTCTTTAATGTTTTTGGAGTTATTTGGGTGCTAATGATCTTCAAACCTTTCATCAATATGGTCTGTGGTTTCGTTGGTTTCGACGAATACATGACCAAAGGTGACCCCCACTTCTTAGCCAATGCAGCGAAGTTAAGCTTTGTACTTGCGGCATTCCACACCACATTTAACCTCGCAAACACATGTATTTTGGTGGGCTTTATCAAGCAGATTGAAAAGATAGTTTGCTTGGTTATCAAACCTAAGAAGCAAGCCGACGAGGACGAATTCCGCTTGCGTTTCATCCAATCGGGTATCATGAAGACTCCTGAACTCTCTGTACTTGAAGCGCAAAAAGAGATTACCAGTTTCGCAGAACGCATCCAACGAATGTTCGGAATGGTTCGTTCGCTGCTCGAAGAGAAAGATGAGAAGGAGTTCTTAAAGACATATACGCGCATCGAAAAATACGAAGGAATCAGTGATAACATGGAAGTGGAGATTGCAAACTACTTGAATGAGGTCAGCGACTCACACTTAAGTGACGACACTAAGGCTAAGATTCGCGCAATGTTACGTGAGATTAGCGAGATAGAAAGCATCGGAGATAGCTGTTATAACATGGCCCGCACCATCAATCGACGCTTTACCAGCAAGGAAGACTTTACCGCTCAACAATACGATCACATTCATCAGATGTTCAACTTAACTAATAATGCGCTCGAACAAATGAACTATATGTTCAATCATAGCCGTGAAACGGTAGACGTGAACAAGTCATTCAACATCGAGAATGAAATCAATAACTTCCGCAATCAGTTGAGAACCGAGAACATCAATGACGTGAACTCGCACACCTATACCTATACTATAGGAACGATGTACATGGACTTGATTCAGGAATGTGAGAAACTTGGCGACTACGTTGTTAACGTTGTAGAAGCCAGAATGAATACAAAACAACACGATGTATAAGGTAAACATAAAACCACGACAATGCTATCCCCTCGCTATGTGCGGATAGTGATGTCGTGGATTTACGAAAATCGTCGTGTGATTTGCCGTATTTTACCGCATGAAATAACACAAATCATCGTATAATTTGCCCTATTTTACACGATGAAATGACGCAGATTATTATCTCCTTTCAAAAGAACAATGGAATAAACTCCGTAACCCATTGACTTTCTTTCATTTATTTCACAATAAGATTTCATGTATATTCAGAAAGAAAGTGAGATTCTTAGAACTTAGTTTCCATTGCTTTCATCAGTCAACTAATTAAAACAAACACTTAGATTTGCACAACACAAATAGATGATTTGGTTAAAGGGACGAGGCTATAAGCATAAAAAAGAGGCTGCAGGGATAATTCCTTGCAGCCTCTTTTCTTTTGAAGTAGATGATTTATTTAATGAACTTATGCGATGCAAGCATATTCTTTGGATCAAGAGCCTCGTCAAGTTCTTCTTTCGTTAGCAAGCCTTTTTCGAGTACAATGTCGTAAACGGAGCGGTTAGTCTCAAGGGCTTCCTTCGCAACCTTTGTGCTATTCTTGTAGCCAATGTATGGATTGAGCGCGGTAACGATGCCGATTGAGTTCTTAACCATTTCGTAACAACGTTCTTTGTTGACTGTAATGCCGAGCACACATTCCTCAGTTAACGTGTCAATAGCATTGTGAAGCCACCATAAACTCTCGAAGAGACACTCGGTGATTACAGGCTCCATAACGTTTAATTCAAGTTGACCTGCCTCGGCAGCAAACGTTACTGTGGTGTCGTTTCCTATGACTTTGAAGCATACTTGATTAGTAACTTCTGGGATAACGGGATTGACTTTACCTGGCATAATCGATGAACCTGGAGCCTTAGGAGGCAGATTTATCTCGTTAAGACCACAGCGAGGACCAGATGCCATGAGGCGGAAGTCGTTGCAAATCTTAGAGAGTTTCACTGCCAAACGCTTCAAAGCACCACTGAAACTGACGTAAGCGCCGGTATCAGGAGTAGCTTCTACGAGGTCGATTGCAGACACAAAAGGTTCTCCTGTGAGTTTACTTAGGTTGGCAGCACATAGTTTTGCAAAGCCCGGTACAGCGTTAAGACCTGTCCCAATGGCTGTACCGCCCATGTTAATCTCATGTAAGAGTTTGATGTTTCGTTCCAGATTGAGAATCTCTTCCTCAAGATTGTTGGCATAAGCATTAAACTCTTGGCCCGCCGTCATAGGCACTGCATCCTGCAACTGGGTGCGTCCCATCTTCAAAACATCCTTGAACTCTTCGCCCTTATAACGCAAAGCGCTGATTAATCCCGTTAGACTGGCTACAAGACTCTTATTCATTCGGATGAGCGCAAGACGTATAGTAGTGGGATAAACGTCATTAGTGCTCTGACCACAATTAACATGATCGTTAGGATAACAATACTGATATTCTCCCTTTTTGTGTCCCATTATCTCAAGAGCTCGGTTGGCTATCACCTCATTGGCATTCATATTAACCGATGTTCCGGCTCCACCTTGCATCATATCTATAGGGAAATCTTCATGAAACTTACCGTCAATAATCTCTTGACAGGCTTGACTTATGGCACCAGATATCTCATCATTGATCACGCCTAAGCTGTGATTGGTTTGCACTGCAGCTAATTTCACGTAGGCAATTGCCACAACATAGTCGGGATAATCACGCATTTTCTTTCGTGAAATGTGGTAGTTGTTGATTCCACGCTGTGTTTGTACGCCATAATAAGCATTGATTGGCACTTTAAGTTCGCCCAAAAGATCGGACTCTACTCTAAATTTTTCTTCTGACATAGGTGTTGTTTTTGAAGTGTTTACTGTGGAATGGAGTTATCTTTACTATCGAAAGGTGCTCCGATTCCGGTAAATAAATAAATTCTTTTGATAGCTAAGAAGTCGGCTCTTGCCGCAGTTTATCACGCCTATCCTGCCCTTTCGCGAGGAAAAGTGAGGCATAGGGGCCGACAAGTTGATGAAAATGAAAGCCCCTATTATATATAAGGTATAGACGTTTTGCTTTGATTGACTCGCTACTCAGCACTGATGCGCAGCACGATTCACGTTGAAAAGCGCCCTTTTCTATCGTGAGAAGGGACGACACCGACAACGCATTCGGCAGAGAAATCAACTGAGATGATGCCATATAAGCAATGATAACGTTTTATAGAAACAAACTTTTTGTCTCGTTCTTAAATACAAAGATAAATGAAAAATGTCATAACTTATTTACAAAATCCTGCATTGTTTTTGTAAAAAAGCAAACAAATCATCTTGTTTTCTTAATGGAGTTATAGAGATGCTTCTGTTGTATGATGCACCTCATAGTGTTTTATTTCAGCACGCTGAAAGCCGAATGATAACCCATGCTGCATCCAAAGGCAAAGACCATAAAGGAGGATTAAAAAACACAACAAGTGAGATGCGCTCACAATTCCTATGATTTTGTAGCGTAATCTGGGGCAAAACGCACGACGAAATGAGGCAGATTGCGAGATGATTAACCTCACTTTACATTATATGAAAATAGAGTTAAAGAAGCAATTAATTCCTATCTATTAAGTCTTTTTAATGATAGATTTACAGCAACCTACTTAAAAAACCTATAAATTTGTATTTAATACTTGAATCATTAGTAAAAGATAATCGGACAACCCATTAGTTAGGTATGAAGAAAGAGATGCTGTTGATGGCTATCATCACGTTGATTGTAGTCACAGGATGCCGCAAAAACAAGGAAAACAGCGACCAAACGGTCTACGCAGTAACGTCTCCTTGGGTAACCAATACACAAGTTTCAAAGGACTATGTGGCCAATATTGAATCGCGAAAAAACATAGAAGTACGCGCACAGCAGGAGGGAATTCTGCAGCAAGTCTATGTCACTGAAGGGCAACAGGTGCGAGCCGGCCAGCCTCTTTTCCGCATTTCGATTGTTGGAGCGCAACAGAATGTGGCGCGGGCAAAGGCAGAAGCCGAGCAAGCACGCATTGAACTGCAAAACACAACAACGCTAACGAGGGGACAAATTATTTCGCCCAATGCACAAAAGATGGCTAAAGCGAAGCTCAATGCAGCCTTGGCAGATTATAAATTGGCACAGATTCAAGCACGGTTATGCTTAATCAGCGCCCCATTTACAGGCGTTATAGGAAGTCTTCCGAAAAAGATTGGAAGCTTAGTGCAGGGAGGTGACTTGCTCACTACACTATCCGACAACTCGTCACTCAACGTATATTTCAACATCTCTGAACCCGAATATATAGACTATCAGCAACATTCTGCCGAACGAAACAAACTTCCTTTGACGCTGATTCTTGCCAATGGAAGCGCCTTTTCGGCTAAAGGCTACATCCAAAATATAGCTGGTGAGTTTGACAGTAGCTCTGGAAATATTGCTCTTCGCGCCCACTTTGCCAATCCGAAAGGCTTGCTTCGCAATGGCGAAACAGGCACAGTGCGCATCAATATGCCTTTACACAACGTGTTGGTAATCCCACAACAGGCCACGTATGAAGAGGAAGACCGCCGCTATGTGTTTGTTGTTGATGGCGCAGGCTATGCACATTCACGTGAGATTAAAGTGGCTTTTGAACAACCAGAGGTGTTTATTATCGCCGAAGGAGTAACTGCCAACGACAAGATTCTATTGAGTGGAGTGCAGAAAGTGCATGATGGTCAACACGTAAAGACGCGTTATTACACACCAAGTGAAGCCATGAAGCGTGTTCAACTGAATGCCGACTAAGGCTTTCAGGTGGCTTTTCATCACGCTTTACAACCGAAAAAAGTTCTCACACCATATTATTTCATGATGAGAACAACCATATATAAGAAGAAAAAAAGACGCTAATAAACAGTCAATATGTTTCAAAAGTTTATTCGAAGACCAGTACTTGCCATCGTTGTTTCATTGGTAATCGTCTTCATTGGCATTCTTTCGCTGTTCAATTTACCCATTACTCAGTTCCCATCTATATCCCCTCCAAAGGTTAATGTGGTAGCCGATTATCCGGGAGCCAACAATGAACTGATGATTAAGTCAGTGCTTATACCTCTTGAACAGGCACTGAATGGTGTGCCGGGAATGAAGTATATCGAGTCGGATGCAGGCAATGACGGCGAAGGAGAGATAAACATTGTCTTCAAACTTGGTACAGATCCCAACGTCGATGCTATCAATGTGCAAAACCGAGTGTCGGCAGCGACCAACAAACTACCGCCAGCTGTTGTGCGCGAAGGTGTGAAAATATCTCGTGAGGAGCCTAATATCCTCATGTATATCAACCTATATAGCGATGATCCTAAAGTCGATCAGAACTTCCTTTTCAATTATGCGGACATCAATATCTCACCAGAACTCGCCCGCGTTGATGGCGTTGGAGATCTTGATATCCTTGGAACGAGGAGCTTTGCCATGCGTGTTTGGCTCAAGCCTGATAAGCTTACAGCCTATGGTTTGTCTGCAACCGACATTACAGATGCCTTACAACAGCAGAGCATTGAAGCCTCTCCAGGCAAGCTTGGGGAAAGTTCGGGCAAGCATGCACAAAGCTTTGAGTATGTGTTGAAGTATCCGGGACGCTATACAACGCCTGAAGAGTATAGCAATATTGTCGTGAAATCAACTCCTGATGGGCAATTTATTAGACTTAAAGATGTAGCAGATGTGAGCCTCGGGAGTGAGGTTTATGACATATATTCTACGTTGAATGGTCACCCATCCGCAGCCATAACACTGAAACAAGCCTATGGATCGAACGCACGACAAGTTATCCAGAACGTGAAGAAAACTATGGCTCATCTTCAAAAAGACATGCCAAAGGGCATGCATTATGAGTTGAGTTACGACATCAGTAGATTCCTTGATGCCTCTATAGAAAAGGTAATTCACACGCTGTTTGAAGCCTTTATACTCGTTGGTTTCGTTGTATTCTTGTTCCTTGGAGACTGGCGTTCTGCCCTCATTCCATGCCTTGCAGTCCCTGTTTCGTTAATAGGTAGCTTCGCAGTCATGAATGCTTTCGGTATAACGCTTAATATGATATCGCTCTTTGCCTTAGTAATGGCGATTGGAATCGTGGTCGATGATGCCATTGTGGTAATCGAAGCGGTCAATGTGAAGATAGCTCAAGAAGGCTTAGAACCTTTGGAAGCCACGCAAAAGGCAATGAAAGAAATCAGTGGAGCCATAGTAGCCGTGACATTGGTTATGGCATCTGTGTTCATTCCTGTAGCCTTTATGGGTGGGCCAGAAGGCATGTTTTATCGGCAGTTTTCAATCACAATAGCTTCTGGAATCGTGCTTTCGGGCTTCACAGCCCTAACACTTACGCCCTCGCTTTGTGCGCTAATATTGACTCGAGAGCGTGATAACCACATCAAAAAGACGTGGCTTAATCGTGTACTTGATAAGTTTAATACGGGTTTTGACAAAGGAATCGGCGGCTATCGCAACGTGCTTCAACACACTGTTTCGAGGAAGATTATCACGCTTCCGCTATTACTTTTGTTCTGCATTGGAACCTTCTTTATCAACAATTCGTTACCTTCGGGCTTTATTCCTCAAGAAGATCAGGGCATGATTTACGCTGTAATTGAGACACCACCTGGTGCTACTATTGAGCGAACGAATAAGGTTGCACATCAACTTGCGAGTATAATTGCAAAGGAAGATGGCGTAGAAAGTGTGTCTTCTTTGGCTGGATATGAGATCCTTTCTGAAGGAACCAGTGCCAACTCGGGTTCGTGTTTGATTAATCTTAAGCCTTGGAAGGAACGCAGTCGGACGGCAAAAGAGATTATCAATGACCTTGAAAACAAGTGCCAACAGATAACAGATGCCAACATAGAATTCTTCGAACCACCTTCTATTCCAGGCTATGGTGCGGCGTCAGGTTTCGAGCTTCGACTCCTCGATAAGACTGGAAGTAACGACTATCATGCTATGGAAAAGGTCAGCAAGAGCTTCGTTTCAGCTCTTAATAAGCGTCCAGAGATAGGCTCAGCCTTTACCTTTTACTCGGCCAGTTTCCCTCAATACATGCTCCGAGTAGATAATGATATTGCCGCACAAAAAGGCATTACACTTGGTACAGCCATGGATAATCTCTCCACATTGATTGGTTCTGACTACGAAACGGGCTTCGTTCGATTTGGTAAGCCCTATAAGGTCATCGTGCAAGCCGACCCAAAATATCGTGCTTTTCCACAAGACTTGATGCAGTTAAATGTTAAGAACAACCAAGGTGAAATGGTGCCTTATGCCGACTTCTTACACGTGGAAAAGGTATATGGAATGAGTGAGATGACGCGACATAATCTATATAATTCTGCCGAAGTTACAGGCTCGGCAGCAGCTGGATACAGTAGTGGTCAGGCCATCAAAGCTATTGAAGAGGTGGCTGCTTCGACGCTACCTCACGGCTATGATTACGACTTTGCCGGCATCACTAAAGACGAAGTAGACCAAGGAAACCAAGCGTTGATCATCTTTATTGTATGTTTAACGTTCGTCTATCTCATCCTTTCAGCACAATATGAGAACTTCCTTTTGCCACTTCCTATTATTACTTGTCTACCCGCGGGCATCTGTGGAACATTCATTTTCCTAAAACTCACGGGATTGGAAAACAACATTTACGCCCAAGTTGCTATGGTCATGCTGATTGGTTTGCTTGGAAAGAATGCCGTGTTAATGGTTGAATATGCCGTGCAACGCCACAACTTAGGCAAGAGTATACGTGTAGCGGCCATCGAAGGTGCGGCAGCTCGCTTCCGTCCTATACTCATGACATCGTTCGCTTTCATAGCCGGCTTGCTGCCATTAGTATTTGCTCATGGTGCAGGGGCTATTGGAAACCGAACCATTGGCACGGCAGCTGCGGGTGGAATGCTATTTGGAACATGCTTCGGACTCATTCTTGTTCCAGGATTGTATTATATCTTTGGGCGCATGGCCGACCATGTAAAGATGGTTCGTTACCAACGAAACAAGCCATTGACTGAGGAGAAAGACAAACGATATAAACTTGAAAATGATGAAAAGAAATAATATTTTCCTTCTTATTCTGCTTGCCATCGGAGTGTCATCTTGCAAGATTCCCCAAGCGACGCAAGTCAATAGCCGCACACGTTTGCAGCTACCCACGCAATATAATGGTGATACGCTGACGGCGAAGACTACGCCTACGTCATGGAAAATGTTTTTCACCGACCCACAACTCAAGGCACTTATCGACTCCGCTTTAGTCAATAATCAAGACTTAAAGATAACATTGCAGCAGATAGCTGTAGCAAAAAGCGGAATGATTGCAGCCAAAGGAGCCATGCTTCCATCGCTTTCCGTGGGGGCTGAAGTAGGAGTTAGCAAGGCCGGACGATACACAAGTGAGGGTGCCGGCAATGCTTCCACCGAGATGACTCCAGGAAAACTCATCCCCGATCCACTCATGAACTATCACCCTGGCTTTGCCTTTGACTGGGAACTCGACCTCTTTGGCAAGTTGAAGTCAAGCAAAAAAGCGGCTGTCGAGCGTTATTTGGCAACCTTAGAAGGCCAGAATGCCGTGCGCGCTTCATTGATTTCACAAGTCGCAAGCAATTATTATACCTTGTTGGCCTTAGATAACAAGCTCGCACTTATACGCAAATACATCGATCTTCAGCGTCAGGCGGAGAAGATAGCTGAGATACAAAAGGAAGCCGATAGCGACACAGAACTGGCTGTTGAGAAGTTCAAAGCAGAGCTTGCAAAGGCGCGTTCGCAGGAGTTTGCATTGAAACAAGAGATTACCGAATGTGAAAATGCACTCAACTTACTGCTCGGTCGTTACCCAACACCTATTCAACGAGACGCCAAACAGTTGTTGAATGAAGACGTGAAAACAATCGTTACAGGACTTCCTTCCAATCTCCTGAGCCACCGACCCGATATCCGTCAGGCTGAACATGAACTCGCTGCAGCTCATTGGGACATTGAAACGGCGCGCAAAGCCTTCTTGCCTTCGGTGAACATTAGTGCCACTTTAGGACTTGAAGCCTTTAATCCTACCTACCTAACGCGTATGCCTAAGTCGCTCGCTTACAGTGTCGTGGGAGGACTAACTGCACCACTTATCAACCGAAAAGCTATCGAAGCTAACTTCCAACAGGCTGATGCCGCACAGCTACAAGCCTTATATGAATATGACAAAACACTGCTCACAGCTTATTCTGAGGTATGTACGCTGCTGTCAAAGAACAAGAATCTCGCCGCCTATTATGCGTTAAAAGAGGAAGAAGTGAAGACTTTGGAACACTCGGTTGAGGTATCTCGTCAACTCTATATGAACGGACGAGCTACTTATCTCGATGTACTTGAGGCCGAACGCGATGCACTTGATGCCCAAATGGAACTGCTTGAAACTCGTCAACAGCAGCTTTCCTGTGTCGTAGACCTATATAGAAGTCTTGGAGAATAAGGCTCATCAGGCATAAAAGCAAATGATTTTTTGAAATGATTTATTTGTAATAACTAAATTTTTCAGCGGCAAACATATTGTGATTTTGATTTAGGTATGCTTATAAACAAGAACCATCACATTATGTTTCTATATAAAACGCATTGAGAAATACACATATCAACGCCGTAGGTGTTGCGTTTTTTCTGCGTAATCCGCCATGAATCCCCTCGTTATAGGCGTAATAGACATTTGGAACAAATTTTCATTTAGGATAATAATAACTACTTATCTTAAATGGGAGTTGTTTAAGATTGGATAAAAGTGAGGAGGTGGGATTGGATAAAGGGAAAGCCCCTCGCAATGCGAGAGGCTGATGTGCGCCCGTAGGCGACGGGCGGCTTTTGCCTTGAATGGTCAACAGATAACCACGCCTAAATTCTTTCTGCAGCTCGGCGGATGCGGTCACTCAGATCGAAAAGTGAGCCACGGAGATGCTCTATCTCTTCCTCATTGAAACCGCCTGTGCCACCGTTGCCGTCGATACCGTTTAATTTGTGGTAGAACCACGATGATGACTTGTGGAAGTATTTATTGGCAAAGTCCATCCACGACACGGACAAGTTGATGTCTGCCAAACGCTGCTTCATATCGCTGACTACTACCGGCTTTCTAATAACTGTTTCCATTGTTGTATTCCTTTCTTTTATTGAAGCTCCTCCCCCTTTTAGGGAGAGGCTGTGTTTTATTGTTAATAGGGTTGGCGAAGCATTGAGTAGAACTTCTCGATGATGATTTCCAGTAATCTGGGATAACCGTTGGGATAGGAACGGTTGTAGTTTCTCATCTGCTCAATCAGGTCTCTTTCCTCGGGTGTAACCCTCATTGTTTCTGTTTCTTGTTTCATATTCTGTTGTTTTATTAAGACAAGACAAAGATACTATAAAAAATCGTATTATCCAAACGTTTACTATAAAAAATTGTAGTAAGGTCTATTTTTTAACAATATTTTATTCGTACTGCTCGCTTTTTGTGCCTTTATTGGAAAAAATCATTGAAACTGTCCCCATGTAATCTTCGAAACT
>ERZ773066.293-NODE-293-length-29280-cov-4.568075_pt1 | contig 29280 bp, 27 predicted proteins | sample MGYA00580573_ERZ773066 | MGnify/ENA primary metagenome ERZ773066 (study PRJEB29015, sample SAMEA2738128) | human oral metagenome | biome: human oral; feature: human-associated habitat; material: saliva | place: China | collected 2203 ... | reverse complement strand
AAAACTGTACGGCACTGGCGAGCAAGTCCGCGACTGGATTCACGTTGATGATCACAACGCTGCCGTTCACCTCATCTTGGAAAAAGGCGAGCTGGGTGAGACTTACATCATCGGCGCCGACAACGACCACGTCAATAACAAGATGGTGATTGAGCTAATTTGCGAGCTGATGGGTAAGGGTAAAGATTGGTACGAGCATGTCAATGACCGCCCTGGCCACGACATGCGCTACGCCATGGACTCCAGCAAGCTGCGCCGCGAACTGGGTTGGCAGCCGCAGTACACCGACAACCAAACTGGTATGCGCGATGGTTTGCTAAAAACCATTGAATGGTATCGCGATCACGAAGATTGGTGGAAAGCGCAAAAAGAAGCCGTTGAAGCAGCCTACGCAAAACAGGGGCAATAATCATGACAGATGTGCCGTCAAAAACTCAGGTTAGCAGCAAGATTGTATACCAAAACCCATGGATTACCGTCCGCGAAGACCAAACACGCGACCTTGCAGGCGACCTGGGAATATACGGCTACCTGGAATCGCGCGACTCGTGCATGATTGTGACAGTTGACGACAAAGAACGAATTTATCTTGTCAGAGGATTTCGCTATCCGTCGCAGAGTTTTGGCTGGGAATTACCTGGCGGCGGAGGTGACAATGAAGATCTATTAAAAGCTTCAAAGCGCGAACTCGAAGAAGAAACCGGTATCATCGCTCAGTCCTGGCAAAAACTAGGTGAAGCGTATGTTTGCAATGGCTTAATGACGGAGAAAATGGCCGTTTGCCTGGCCCAAGAACTAAGTTTCACTGGCCAGCGCGAACAAAGCGATGAATTGTTTAGCGATATGCGGTTTTTCACGCTTGATGAGATTGATGATTTGATTCGAGATGGCGAGATTAATGACTGCCAAACTCTGGCAGGGCTGCACTATTATCAACTATGGCGAAAGGACAATCTATGAACTTCGATCCAAACGACTACAACGAACTCACCGTCACCGAATCGCCCATTCCGGGGCTGTTCGTTATCAAACTGCCCGTCCACGGCGACAACCGCGGCTGGTTCAAGGAAAACTACCAAAAAGAAAAAATGGAAGCGCTGGGGCTGCCGCCGTTCAACATCGTGCAAAACAATATCAGCTTCAACGATAAAGCTGGCGCCACCCGCGGCTTGCACGCCGAGCCGTGGAACAAATTTATCTCCACCGCCAACGGCCGCGTCTTCGGCGCGTGGTGCGATTTGCGCAAGGGCGACAGCTTCGGCACTGTTTTCACCCACGAAATTAACCCTGGCACGGCAATTTTCGTACCGAAAGGCGTCGCCAACGGCTACCAAACGCTTGATGATAACATTGCCTACACCTACCTGGTTGACGCTCACTGGTCGCCAGACGCCAAGTACACGTTTGTCAATTTGTTCGACCCAGCTCTCGGCATCGACTGGCCAATCGGTCAAGACCAGGCAATTATTTCCGAAAAGGACGCCCAGCATCCGCTGCTGGCTAATGTAATTCCTGTGGAGGTTTAATGGACGACAAGAAAATAGTTATTACTGGTGCTAACGGGCAAGTCGGCCGAGCACTACAAAAAATTTACCCTCAGGCACTAGCTCTGGATCGCGAACAACTCGATATCACCGACCAAAAGGCAATCAACGAGTTTAACTGGGATAATACTAAAGTGATTATTAACGCTGCAGCCTGGACCGACGTTGATGGCGCAGAGAATCCCAGCAATTATAGCCTAGTTAAAGCAGTTAACGTTGACGCAACCCGCTACTTGGCAACAGCCGCTAACCAGCACGACTTGACTTTTGTAACGTTCTCGTCTGATTACGTTTTCGACGGTTCCCAGCCAATCCACAACGAAGACGAGCCTTTTTCACCGCTTAACATTTATGGCAAGACTAAAGCTGATGGCGACCTAGCTGCCACTACAGCAACCAAGCACTATATTATTCGTACCTCGTGGTTAATCGGCGACGGCAGAAACTTTGTCAGCATCATGCAAGATTTAGCAGCGCGTGATATCAAACCTTCAGTCGTTAACGACCAGATTGGCCGTCTAACCTTTACCGATACTTTGGCACGTGGTATTAAACATCTACTAGAAACGAATGCACCGTACGGCACATATAATCTAACTAATGAAGGCCAACCGACCAGCTGGGCGGAAATTGCCAAAATTGTCTTTGAAAAATCAGGTAAATCACCTTCAGACATACAGCCAGTCTCTACCGCTGAATATTTCGCCAGTAAGCCAGGTGTCGCTCAGCGGCCGCTGCAAAGCACTCTAGATCTAACAAAAATTGAAAAAACCGGATTCATACCAGAGGATTGGCGCGATAAATTAAACAGACTGCTTGGTTAGATTATCTACTTTGCTTGTTGAATGCTAGCATTGATTTCTTCATTACTTATACTATCCTTACCCCAGTAAGCCTTGTCTGCTAGTTCACCGACTTTAGCTGGATTCCTAGTACCCATCTGATTCGGTAACCAATTTCTAGTGAGATTAAGCGACCGCTCTTCGCGCTTCATTGATTTTTGTAGGGTTTCCTCATCCAAATCCGTCCTACTCTCAACAAATACCAGCTTAAAGTTGTCTGGCATCAGATAATCAGCCAGCCACATCACCCGCGGCATGTGTGCAATGTCAGCTACAATAACTACTGTCATTTCAGTGCCTGCCAACAGTTCCATTTTCTGCTCTGTACTCATTAGACCGACTTCATCAGCGTCATAGCCCTCTTTAATCAACTGTTTAGATAAAATTATCGGGATGCTATTAGTAAAGTTCGTAACCGTATCAACCGAGTCGGGTTCCTCATCTGTGAACTCATCCAGTTTTCCAACTACTTCATTAATTTCTTTTTCACTCTTACCTTCACTTCGTAACTTTTCAGCGACGTTCTGCAACATCTACTCTTTCATTAGCGTTGAAGTACTAATGCGCGGATATTTCTCGTATTCATCCAGTAGTGCGTTGGTCAACTCAGATGCGCTGGCGGTATCTGGATCAACACCACGCGCCTTATATATTCGCCTGAGAGCTCGCACACCAACTTGCATTGCTTGCATTTTTGGATCAGTATCTACCGAATCCATTAATTCTTTAATATCAATGTGATTATTTTCTACCAACCGACGTATTTGTGCGTCAGGCGTATGAATAACATCTTCTTCGTTCAGACCAGCAGCTTCAGTCAAGATTGGCATTGCTGTCGCCATAGCAATCGTCTTATTATTCATCCTACCAGTGTGAACAACTTGCACATTAGTATTACCCGCCTTAATCGCCTGCAAATATAAATCACCAACCATCTCAGTGTTTGCCAACGACTCTGGCGGTAGTTTGACATTCCTGTCTGGGTGTCCAATCTTTGCTTCAACAACCTCTTCACCGCGAGCAATATTAACAATAACATCAGCCGCAGACACGGCTCCAGCAACCTCTGGACCATTAAGATATGTAAAGGTAATTTCAGGGCAGTCCTGCTGTAACTGTTTGGAAAAACCGCGATACGGTACATAAACAATTGAGCGACTCCTCGGCTCTCTTTCAGGATGGTCCGGGTCGGTAAATAGATTGTCCGATACTCTGGTTAGATAGCTTTCATGAGCATCTCGCGTATGTTCAATCTTAGGGCTAGAAATTTTCTCCATCCTTTTATTTTAACTTACTTTTGTACTTTTGTCAATTAGCTAATCTGTTTGCTATACTTATATCATAAAAGCAGGAGGTTTATGAAAGGAATAATTCTAGCGGGTGGATCAGGTACGCGATTGTGGCCGATTACCAAGGCTATCAGCAAGCAGCTAATGCCAATTTACGATAAGCCGATGATTTATTATCCGCTGACCACACTGATGCAGGCAGGAATTCGTGACATTTTGATAATTACCACACCAGACGACCAGGCTGGATTTCAACGACTCCTTAGCGACGGTTCACAGTGGGGCATCAATCTAGAATATGCCGTTCAGCCCAAACCCGAAGGCCTAGCCCAGGCCTTTATCATTGGCGAAGAATTTATTGGCGGCGACAAAGTAGCGTTAGTGCTAGGTGATAATATTTTTTATGGTGCAGCTCTTGATGATTCGCTACGCGCCTGTACCGACCCAGATGGCGGCATTGTTTTCGCTTATAAAGTATCTGACCCAGAGCGTTACGGCGTTGTCGAATTCGATAATCAAAGTCAAGCAGTCTCAATTGAAGAAAAACCCGTCCAGCCAAAGTCTAATTTCGCAGTTGTCGGCATATATTTTTATGATAATGATGTTATCGAGATCGCTAAAAAGGTTCAGCCAAGCGCCCGTGGCGAGCTAGAAATTACCTCAATTAACGCCGAATATTTACGCCGCGGCAAACTCAAAGTTCAGACGCTTGATAACGGCGATGTTTGGCTAGACACCGGCACCATCAGCAGTCTAACTGATGCCGAAGATTTTGTTCGTGTCGTCCAAACACGTACCGGCCAAATTGTCGGTAGTCCGGAAAAAACTGCTTTTCAAAATGGCTGGATCAACCGCCAGCAACTTGACGAGATCGCTGCCACACTCAAGAAATCAGGCTACGGAGAATACTTGAACGTATTGTAATTACCGATGAAAAAAGTTTGTGTCATCATACCCGCCTACAACGAATCTAGCGTCATCAAAGATGTTATTAAAAAAGCCAAAAAAGTTTTCTCAAAAGCCAAAAAAGACTACTCAATTGATATAGTTCTCATCAACGACGGATCAAAAGACAACACGCTCGAACAAGCTCGAAAAGGCGGCGCAATTGTCATTGATCATATCTTGAATTCTGGAGCTGGCGGCGCCACCTTGACTGGGCTTGCCTACGCGCGACAACACGGCTATGATATTGCCGCCACCATGGATGCTGATGGTCAGCACGATCCAGAAGATGTCTTGGCGGGCATTCGGCAGAGCGACAACTCTAACACTGATTTACTTATCGGTAGCCGACTCATCAATAGCGAGGGCATGTCTAGGACTAAGGTTTTGGGAAATAAAGGCTTAAGTTTCATCACTTATGCTCTGTTTGGCATCAATGTCACTGATTCACAGTCCGGTCTACGGGTTTACTCGCGAAAGGCAATTGATAACCTTGATTGGAAATCAACTGGCTATGAGTTCTGCTCAGAAATGATTTGGCGTGCCAAACAAGCAGGCATGGTTATTTCCGAATACCCAATTAAAGCAATTTACACCGACTATTCCCGCGCCAAAGGCCAAAACAACTGGAACGCCATCAATATCGTCAAACGATTATTCAAACAACGTTTAACGGAGTTATTCGAATGAGATATCTTATCCTCGTACTACTCAATGTGCCGATTATTTTAGCAGCATTGATCAATATCATCACTCAGTACAAACTGCGCAAAGTTAGTGTAACGCGCTTTCGCCATCAATTAATTATCTGGATGGTTATCATGGTTGTACTGATTGGGTCATTTCCTCTGTATAACATTTCGATAGGCCATCCGCCGCTGGACTCGTCAGAGTTAAGCCTATTTGATATTTTGCAAACTACGGCGATCATTTTGCTATTCTACATCGCCAATAACCAGCGCCAGCGTATTGACCAAAACGAGCGAAGACTGCGCGATTTGCATCAAGAATTATCAATCAGGCTGTCGAATGAAGAATAGTATTGATATTATCGTACCGTACTGGGGTGAGTTTTCACTACTGAAGCAAACCGTCGATTCAGTGCTAGCACAAACCAGCAAAGCCTGGCATTTAACTATTCTTGACGATCATTATCCAGATAAAACTGCCTACAATCATTACAAAAAGTTAAACGATAAACGTATCACGTATATCAGACACCGTAAAAATATTGGTATCACCGCCAACTTTAATTACGCTATTCAACACGCAAGCGCACCGTATTGTATGATCGTCGGCTGCGACGATAAACTATTACCTAGCTACGTTGATACTGCGCTAAAAAACATTGGTGAAGCAGACTTTTATCAGCCTCGCGTACAGATAATCGACGACAAAAGTAACGTATATCTACCGCTTGTCGATAAAGCGAAAAGAATACTGCAGCCTAAAAAATCTGGTATACTGTCTGGCGAAAAACTTGCTGCGTCGCTTTGCTGCGGTAATTGGCTTTATTTTCCATCCATCACTTGGAAAACCGATACCCTCAAACGATATTCATTTGATACAAAGTATAAAATCCTTGAAGACGTCATCGTAGAATTGACCATGATTATTGATGGCGCTTCGCTTTATTTTGACACAACAGAAACTTTTCAATACCGCCGTTTTGCCGAGTCGTTATCCAGTAAGGAAAAAGGTAAAAATGGTATCCGATTCAAGGAAGAGAACGAAGTCTACGATAATTTTTCTGATAGGTTTAATGAGATTGGCTGGAAAAAAGCCGCACGAGCAGCAAAACTCCGCGTGACATCACGCATTCACAGTTTCCTGTCGCGGTTTTAGCGCTTATCCTATCGCTCTATTTTGTCTTTGCAAATTTGCGATTAACCGCCCACGCATACAGATTGACGATTATCGATTGCGGCAATAGGTCATACAGTCGCCAGTTTATATCCTTCTTCGCTACTGGCATTTTAGCGTTTTTCCAGGGCGTTAGTTTCAAATATTTACGCCACAAAAAACCAACTGGATTATCGTTACCCTGCTGCCATGGCCTACCGTTCACACCAAACTGCGAATGAATGATCTTCGGCGCGTAGTAACTCTCCATGATTTCATCATAACTGTAAAAGCTCTCGGGCAAGAAACCATTAGCCTTAATGTATTTTTTAATATCATAGCCATAGAAAACGGTCGAGAAATTATATTCCACGCCGACTTTCTTGATCTTGCCTTTGAAAAACACGTTGCACAAATCTTGGTCAGCCACCTCATAATGATTGTGTCGCAAATGCTCGCGCATCTTGACATCAATCTTATCTTTCATCCATTTTTTGTGATTGATAAGCATAACTCCACAGTTAAAGTAACCGTCGATTGGCTTCAAGCCAATGACGTCCTTGTGCGCGTTCACCATGGTAGCATCGTATGACAGCGCCATTACATTATCCTCAAAATCAAGCTCCAAAAGACCATCAAGCGCACCGCTAATCACCGTGTGCGGGTTAATGTACAAAATTCGGTCCGTTTTGATATCAAGCTTAGCAAACGCCAGCATCTTATACCATGTGATATATAATCCCTTCCAAGCCTTAACGCCGATCTCTTTCAATTCGTCAGGATAACTTGACACGTCAACGAAAGTAATTGCGGCGTTCTTATAATTTCCGACCATTTTGTTGAATTTGTTGATACTATCTTTTTTGAGCTGGTGCCCGAGGTAAAAAATATTAATCTGTTTTAAATGTTTATTGTTTTCCAAAAGCGACACAATGGAAATTGCGCTGACTACGGCATAGTTGTCGTCACTCTGATATAAAACGTTTAAAATTCCTTTGTTCATAATAAATCCTACTTGTTCGTTGACAATTGCTTAACATATTCTTTCAGCATTTCGGTGTAATCGCTTGGCACAAAACCCGTTTGGCGCAACTTCGACAAATCCATATCGCTGTTGAGCGGCCGCGGCGCAAAGCCTGGCTTACTGGCAGCATATTCCTCAGTAGAGATTGGCTGTACGCGATTGCGATCATGTCCAGCATATTCGAACACATCGGCAGCAATTTCATACCACGACTTGACTGGACCGTCATTGGATACATTATACAGTCCATATGTCACATTATTATCCAAAAAATACTTGGTAGCTCGAGCAATCTCTGACGCAAACGTCAGCCTACCAAATTGATCATTAACCACTTTTGGATTGATGCGCATATCCGCCAAGTTTTTCATGGTTTTTGGCATATTGTGACCATCGCCAACGACCCAAGATACCCGCATGATATAGTGTTTTGGCACCAAGCTAACCGCCAGATCACCAGCAGCCTTACTTTCACCATAGACTAATAGCGGTGCAACCACCTCATCATCTTGATGGTTTTTCTGGCGACCATCCCAAACATAGTCTGATGAATAATGTATAAGCGTTTTGTTTTGCTCAATCGCAACTTTAGCGAGATTGCGTGGACCATAGGCATTAGCCAGCCACGTTTTAGCACGCAGTTCTTCTGTCTCAGAACCATCAGCATTAACTAAGGCTGCCGCATTTAAGATAACATCGTATTTTGACCAATCAAACATGTTTACTTGCGCTTCATCAGCTATATCCAGCTCTTCCCGCGGCAGTGACTTGGCGTCTGGAAACATGGCACGCAGCGCCTTGCCCAATTGTCCGTTTGCTCCCAAAATTACATATTTCTTACTCATAATTCCCCTTTGCTTTTGTCAGTTATTATAGCATCTTTTAGCGACCGCTTGTAGATAAACAGCAGAAGTGCTACTTGCAAAAAGCTAATCATCATGAAAACCAGCACGCTACCCAACATCGCCAACCGCTCAATCAGACACATAGACACTGCTACCGCCAAAATATCCGTGAGTAGCAGTGTGTAAAATTGCCCCTTAAACCGACGCATAATTATCAGCAAATTAACATAAATTGATACAAAAGCGTTCGCCGCCGCGCCAATAACCATAATTGTCAAATCAAGGCGGAAACTATTGATATTGATACCAAAAATAACATTGAGTATCCAAACACCAATCAAATAACTCAAAATAACTGAGAGCACGCCTATCCCAAAGGTTATTTGATTAATCTTGCCGACGATTCGCGCGAACTCCTTCAATTTTCCTTTTGCTAATAGTTCAGACAAATTGACGACATTCGGCTGAATGATAAACGATATGAAGAGTCCAAGGAGCGTAATTGGCATTGCCATAATGCCAAAATAACCAATTTGATCAGGATGAGACTTGTCCAAAAAATACCGCGGGATATTGAGTGAAAACATAGTCAAAAACACCACAACAAATACCGCTGAAGTACGTTTCATGATTACAACAGCCTGACTGGCATATTCTTTGATGAACTTTTTATTCATAGCAATAGCCTCAACACGTCGTACCCATAACACATCGTACAGAAGGATAATGAGCGCATTGACTAGCAATATCGCCAATGTGCCATACATGACATTTTTAGTTACAATATCAACCACTATAAATACCCCAAAACCAAGAATCGCTTTCATGGTTAGTGAGATGCCAGCGATGTACAATTTACGATGGATTTGCAAAACACCATACAACGAATCGGCAATTGATTCTAAAATTTTAAAGGCTACCAAAATCATAATTAAGCCTGTTTTCGTAGCGTTATATCCATTCAATACACAAAACACCACTGCAGAAACTGCCACAATAAGCGATGCAACGAAACGCACAGCGACATAACCGCCGCTGCAAAACTCCCGCTTGACATCAGATGCCTGATAAGTCCGGCCACCCCATAAAGAAACCGCCCAAAACACCACTGAAAGTGATATTGCAAATGAAAATAGTCCAGAATCGTCAATGCCGTTTAGTCGAGTGATAACAATTAGCAATACTGGAGAGATCGCACTCTGTAACAATGAGCCTAGTGAGTTCCAGATGTAATCCTTTTTTTTCGACTGCATGTCATTAGTATAGCAAGTTTGCTCAATAAACTACTCTACTTTATAATTTGCTTAGTATATGAAAAAATATTGGTCTCGCTTTCTATCGTTTATTAAAAAGCCTGAAAATGTCTTTATATCTTTGTCATTGTTTTTTGGAGTGTTGTCGGCAGCCACCGTACCTCTGCTGTCAGTCAATGACGAAGGCGTACATTATATGCGAGCCTATGGATTGTCCCAAGGAAAAATTGAATCAGGATTTGCCTGTACTTTACCTAAAGAAGTGGTGTTAAAAGCAAAAGAAGCAGATGTAAATAATTTCGTAACTAGCTATAAGAAAACTATAAATCGCAGCGATACAGAGACAGGGAAATGCAGCAGCGCAACTGGCTATCCTCCAATTATGCATCTACCGCAGACAATCGGTATTATGTTTGCAAATCTCGTACACGGTTCACTTGGGATAACTATTATATTCGGAAGATTGGCCAACCTAATATTTTATTCATTTGCTCTTTACTTCATCATAAAATGGGTACGAATTGGCAAATGGACATTCGTAGCAACCGGCCTATTTCCGCTAATGATACATTTGGCAGCGTCTCTTTCCGGAGACAGTATGACAAATATCGCAATTTTTACCGCTATTGCTGCTACATTAAATCTCTTTTGCCAAAAAAGCCCGTTAACTCGACAGCAGCAGTTGCTTATTATTGCTGTAGCCTGCTTGTTAATTCTCACAAAGTCGGTAACAATACTCTTATTATCACCAGTCATTTTCTTGCCGAAGTGCCTCTTCGTTTCAGATGAAAAATCAAAAATATCTTTTATTCCGCAAAAATGGTTAGTTCTCTCAGCAGCAGCAATATTAGCAGGCCTTTGTTTAATAGCGTGGCTTCATGTATACACACAACCCTTACTCACCACTGGCGCACCGCATAATCCGCTTCATAGCAATCCGCTCAAATTTATCCAGATATTATTTAATACCTATCTAAACCCAAACCTGCCCGTATCCGATGATATCCTAAGGGGCGTGATTGGCGCATTTTCTGCTTTTAAATATGGGCTGCCGCTTTTTATATTACTACCCTCATTTTCCCTCCTCTTCCTCTCTCTCCTTCATTACAACAAGAAAGACCAGGAGTTATTAGGAGAGCAGACTGGGAAGCTGGCAGTGTATAATTTGGCGACAATTGGGTTGTTTGTTTGTGCAGTGTCGTATGCTATGTATACAGCGTGGGCCTTATTGCCGTTTAGGTTTGGCGAGGGAGCGTATTATGCGGATGGTGTTCAGGGTAGATACTTTACAGCAACAGCAGCTATGTTGGTGCCGGTAGGATTGTGGCTGCAGAAGTATATTAATGTAAGGACTAAGAATGAAAAAGTATTTAACCTTATTATGTTCTTTGGGCTAGCTTTAGTGCTTGGGTTTTATGTTTTTGAGACGGTGTGGAAATTTAAGTAGCTATCCTAATCATGACAATATGCTAGAATAAAAACAGTTATGAAAAAATATTGGTCTCGCTTTCTATTGTTTATTAAAAAGCCTGAAAACGTCTTTATATCTCTGTCATTGTTCTTTGGAGTGTTGTCGTCAATACTAGTCCCTCAGTTATCTGTTAGCGACGAGAACATGCACTATATGCGCGCTTACGGAATATCTCAAGGTCGCGTAGAGTCTAGCTCGCCCTGTACATTGCCGAAAGATGTTATCAAAAGAGCTGAAGCAGTTTACGAAGGTAACTTTTCCGCTGATTATTCTAAACCTATAGATCGAAACATAATAGATGTTCATAAGTGCAGCAGCGCCTCTGGCTACCCACCAATTATGCACCTGCCGCAAACAATTGGCATCGGTATAGCAAGTTTATTTAATGGATCTACTGGTCTAACTATCTTATTTGGGCGTCTTGCTAACGTACTTTTCTATTCAATTGCTGTCTATCTCATTATCAAGTGGGTGCGCATCGGCAAGTGGGCTTTTACAGCAATTGGACTTATTCCACTAATGATTCACATGGCGGCGTCACTATCAAGCGACTGCATGACAAATGTGGCAGTCTTTACAATTACTGCTTTTACCTTGAACCTATTCACCCAAAAGGATAAGTTATCACATAAACAAACAGTCGCTCTTATCTGTATAGGAGTATTCCTTACTCTAACCAAATCTGTAAATGCCTTACTGCTATTTCCTCTTCTGTTTTTACCAAAGCGTCTATTCTCACCCAACAAAAACGAACGTCTGCCATTTAATATTCAGAAGTGGACTATATTGGTAGTAACTGGTATCGCCGCGATAATTAGCATACTAATTTGGCAAAAAATATATGGTCAGCCTCTACTCACCACCGGAGCAGCTCACAACCCTCTACATAGCAACCCTCTTAAGTTTATTACCATATTGTTTAATACATACATCAGCCCAACTATCGGGTATACGGATACTGTATTACGCGGTAGTGTTGGTGAATTTTCATCCTTTAAATACCACCTGCCTTTGTTTGTGCTGATACCGCTCTTTTCCCTCCTCTTCCTCTCTCTCCTTCATTACAACAAGAAAGACCAGGAGTTATTAGGAGAGCAGACTGGGAAGCTGGCAGTGTATAATTTGGCGACAATTGGGTTGTTTGTTTGTGCAGTGTCGTATGCTATGTATACAGCGTGGGCCTTATTGCCGTTTAGGTTTGGCGAGGGAGCGTATTATGCGGATGGTGTTCAGGGTAGATACTTTACAGCAACAGCAGCTATGTTGGTGCCGGTAGGATTGTGGCTGCAGAAGTATATTAATGTAAGGACTAAGAATGAAAAAGTATTTAACCTTATTATGTTCTTTGGGCTAGCTTTAGTGCTTGGGTTTTATGTTTTTGAGACGGTGTGGACTTATAAATAATTTTTAATAATTTTTGCTTCGATCTTTGTTGTTTGCGCTTATTTTGTGTTAAAATAGCATAAATATGAGAATTACAAAGAAAAATCTTTCAAAAAAACAAATAGTAGTAGCTACTATCGTTGCAGTGCTTGCTATCTGCGGAAGCGTCTTTGCACTTGATAAGATTGGCGTTATCTCAATTTTTCCAAAAGAAACCGTACCAAATATCAGTAAAGAGCCGACGCCGCAAGAAAAAAAATCTGAAGAAAAAGCCAGTCAAGAGACCAAAGAATCATTCCTTAACACCGCAAAAGATAACGAAGAAAAGTCTGTTGAGAAAAGTAAACCTGCACCAGTACCAACAGACAACTCGTCAATCGAGCTCTCAGCCGATAAAGATGGGAATAACGTTACAATTATCGTAAAATTAAAAGAACAGGGTTATTCACAAGGCAAATGCTCTCTAACTGTAGCCGCTAATGGAAAAAAGGTTGCGCAGAATGCTGATATTATATACCAGCCAGAATACTCTACCTGTGCTGGATTTTCAGTACCCGTATCTTCAGTCGGCGGCGGCCAATGGACTATTTCATTATCGGTAACTCCACTCAACGGCAAGCCTATAACTAAAACTTTAACAAAGGAGATTTAATGGTGAAAACGAGAATATTTATCTCTGCCATTGCCGTTGCTACAATTGGTGTTTTTAGTTTAGTGTTTTTTGCTAATCAATCGAGTGCCGTCACCGCTAGCGATTGGCGCGCTGGAAACATCGTTGACGACTTTGTGTTCACTAATTCTGATGACATGACAGTTGCTGATATCCAAGCATTTCTCAATAGTGTTAACCCAAATTGCGACACATACGGAACTGGGCGCGCTATTGAAAAAGGTAGAGGTGATATTACACGCGCACAATATGCCGCTTTGCGGGGCTGGGCAGGTCCGCCTTATGTCTGTCTAAAAGATTACTATGAAGTTCCTAAATACTCGCCAGGCAACTACATTCCTGCCAATAACTTTAGCGGTTCAATACCAGCAGGGGCTGTCAGTGCGGCGCAAATAATCTACGATGCAGCAAAGCGTAATAATTTAAGCCCGAAAGTTATCCTAGTTAAAATCGCTACTGAATCGGCCGGCCCGCTCACCGCAGATAATTGGCCGTTGCAGAGTCAATATACTTACGCCATGGGCTCGCATTGCCCAGATAGCGGACCTGGCGGCAGTGCAAATTGCGACCGCAATTATGCCGGCTTCTCAATGCAAGTCGAATCTGGAGCCCAATTAATGCGCTGGTATCTCGATAATATGGATAAACCTTGGTGGACTTATAAAAAACCGTTCGCTACTAACTCAATTTTGTGGAATGTAGTGCAGCGTGGCTGCGGCGCTGGAGACGTATATATTGCCAGCAAAGCAACAGCTGCACTATATACTTACACCCCGTATCAGCCAAATCAGGCCGCTCTTAATAATATGTACGGACTAGGCGACCGTTGCAGCGCTTATGGTAATCGTAACTTTTGGCGCGTTTGGAACGACTGGTTTGGTTCGACGCAATACAGCCGCCCGATCATTAGTTTTAAATCGCATATTAGCTACTATGGCTGGACCGGACTAGTACACAATCGCGGTATTACTGGCTTTACTGGCCAGAGCAAATCCATGCAAGCCTTCACTATTGACGGTGAAGTTACCTATTCGTCGTATAGCGACGAACGTGGCTGGCAGCCAACTGTTTATGGAGGTATGCAATCTGGCACAACCGATCTCAACCGGCCTATTCAAGCAGTCAAAATTCAACCAACTGGATCGCTTGCTGCAAAATATGACTTATACTACCGTGCGCATGTCAGCTATGTCGGCTGGATGGGTTGGGCAAAAAATGGCGAGCCAGCCGGCATAACGGGCGGACCTGGAAATAACATAGAGGCCTTAGAAATCCGGCTTGTTCACAAAGGATCTAGCGCTCCGGAAGGTTCAGGCCAAGCCTTCAAAAACGTCAATACAAAGGGAGATTCTTCACCGCTAGCAGTCTCAATTAGCTCGCACGTTGGCATGGTTGGCTGGCAACCAGCAGTCACTGATGAAATGATTAGCGGCACTACCGGCCAAAGCCGTCGGGTTGAAGCCGTCAAAGCCTCCCTCGTTAATAAAACTGGTATTTCTGGCGACCTTCGCTATTCGTCCCACGTCTCATGGGTTGGCTGGCAAGAGTGGAAAAACGCAAACGAAATATCAGGCACTACTGGTCAATTCAAATCAGTCGAAGCAATTCGTTTTATGCTCACTAGCGACCTTGCAAAATCATACGATATCTGGTATCGTGCTTATTCGCAGTATGTCGGCTGGATGGGCTGGGCAAAAAATGGCGAGCCAGCCGGATCAACTGGTGCAACCAGACAGCTTGAGGCCATCCAGATTCGTATAGCGCCAAAAAATTCAATCACCCTACCTAGCGGTGCATTCTATAATCCAGCCAATACGCCTGTCCCAGATTTGTATGATCTCAACTATTCAACCCACATCAGCTATGTTGGCTGGATGCCGAACGTCTCTCAGGGCGTCATGTCTGGTACAACGGGGCGATCGTTCGCCGTTGAAGCACTACGCATTGCCAAAGCCATATCACAACGCGACGGATCGACCATCGCCATCCGCTGCTCATCAAAATCGGCTAACGACCCTTGGTCGGCAGATATGCCTGTGACCGAACAACAAATCTGCGGCACTACCGGCCAAACAAAAGCGCTCAATGGCATAAAACTATCCCTCGGTGAAACCGACGCCAAGAAATATGATATTTACTACCAAACTCACCTATCATGGATCGGTTGGCAAGAGTGGAAAAAGAACGGTGAGATCGCCGGCGATAAACCAGGATCACACATTGAAGCTGTTAGAATAAAGCTTGTTGAAAAATAAAATCTCTATTTGTATATATCAACAATCCGTTGCTCGAGCTTACTCCACTGATAAGCTTGAGCGGTTTTTTGACCATTTTTAATGAGTTTATCGCGCAGTTTTTTATCGTTTAGTAACTTTTCAACAGCTGCAACGCCTGCATCGATATCACCTTGGCGATAAAATAGACAGTTATAACCATCTTTTAGATATTCAACATTGCCGCCGTTTGGTACCACAACAGATACGCCGCCAGTCGCCATCATTTCAAGCGGCGGATATGAGAAGCTCTCAACAATACTAGTTTTAATCAAAATATCGCAATTTGCGTACACTTCTCCAACTTTTTCTGGAGCAATACGATTATAAAATCTATCGACTCGGTACCAATCTTTTGGTTCCTTGCGGTATGATAAATACGAAATCTCAAATTTATCAGGGTCAAGCCTCTCAACGATACGAAAAGCTTCGTCAGTATTTTTATACTCACTTTTACTGTCGCCTTCAATAAGTATCTTTATTTTGCCCGTAAAATCCCGTTCGCGGTATGGGTACAATTCAAGATCAATTCCATTTGAGACATACTCGGATTCTTTATGAAAGACATCTTTTAACCACTTCTGACACCATAATGACATCGTAATATACCGTATACCAGATTGATCGCAGTAAGAAGCGTTCGCTAAAAAGCGCGGTTCACCAGTGCCTGGTATATAAAAATCCGTTTCAAAGTTTTGCACAAAATAAAGCCGATTACGAACATTAGGCTGCTTCTTAACTAGCTCAACAGTTGACCACAACGTTGCAACCTGCGTGTCGAAAAACGCTTTCATTTTAGTTTTGTGCATAGCAACGACATTAAATCCAGGCAACTCATATCTATAGTTATAGGTTTTCTTAGCGATTTTTAGAGCGTGCTTACTGACTGCATCAATTAGGGTCACATCCCAGCCATGTCTTCTTAGCACATCAGCATGTTTTAAGGCAACAATTACTCCCCCTGAAATATCGGTTGACGGCAGAATGAAACCGATATTTCGTGCCAAATGCTTTCTAATAAACGAAGCTAGGCTATAGCCAGTGTACACCGTCGAATAGTTATGAATTATCTCCTCGTGAGCTTTATCTGCAAGTTTACCGCGCAAAACCGAGTCTGATACTAGCAAGTCAAGCGCTTTAAACCACTCTACGTCAGTATTGTTTACTAGTATACCTGTTTCGTTATTCTGAATTTTCTCTGCAAAAGCGCCAATATTGCTGGCTATGGTTGGAATCTTTACAAGAGCCGCCTCAACCCATTTATTCTCAGATTTTGCGCGGTTAAAAATCGTATCAACCAGCGGCGCCAAAACAATATCGCACTCCGCCATAACAGCTGGCAATTCTCGCCAATCAACAAATCCTGACGTAATAAGACGCTCTTTATACGGATCAAGGGCGTCTGGAACATCCATAATGCCAGCAATCTTAAGGTAAACTTGCGGATACTTTTCGAATATTTTAATAAGACTAGGAATAACAAGATCAAAATCTTCATTATGGGTAATGCTACCACTGAAATATCCGATAATAATTTTGTTATTATCTTTGCTAACCGCCTCTAGTGCTAAATTAGATAGCTTAATCATTTCATCAGATGCAACGTTGCGGTTAATCAGCACTTCACCCTTCGTGTAATGCTGTAGCTCCTCTTGCAGTTGAGCGGTCGTGGTAACAACATGATCGCACAACTCCAGCGTTTCGCGCATTCGATTAACACCGTCGTCGTAGAGCTGCTTATCATCGACACTCATCTGTTGAACATATTTAATTGAATCAGTATATTTCTGGTCAATTACCAAATCATCGACATCAAAAAAACAGGTTTTATTAAAATAATGCGCCTGCTTGATAAACTCGCGAATCGTATCAGTTATTGGGCAGCGGAAAAATACAAATCCGCGATAATACTTCAATTGATCAAGCGATAATCTATCATAAAAAACGCTTTCAACAGTTAACCCCTGCGACATTAGCTGCTCCATCTGGTGAGCAACTCGGTAGCGCTCTGGATGCGGCAAAGTGCAGCCGTTAATAAATAAAATATCTTTATATACTTGCTGTTTTTTATCAGGAAATTTCTTATAATATGCATACTTTGCTGCGCGTTTTACAAAGCGGACAGCACCATCGTCTTTGATTATTACAACACTTTTCTTTACAAGATTATTAACTTTACGTATCATTATTGTTCCTCCTTAGCCGTCATATATGGATTATATAACGTTTTTAGACCTTTATCGCAAAGAGCTTTAGTCAGCAATCGGCTAGTTATTCTTGTTAATCCATCAATCGAAGCCAACTTATTCCGTTCAACAAACAGTACGGGAAGATCTATCGCGCCTAGATTGTATCTAGCGGTTAGATAAATGTGTTTCGTAAAGGATCGCTGGCTTAGCGTCTGTATGCATTCTACTATTTTTTTATCTAAGATTGACGTAAGGTTTTCTATAACTCGATTCTCGTCAGCTACAGGCGGAACAACTGCACCGATATCAAGTCGCATCACATCGCCCATATCGCTATACTTATCAATATCTTTAATTACAGTCTCTGAGAATACTATTATATCAGCAGCTTCATCGCGAATGACGTCGCCGACAGTGGTTGATTCGCTAAATAATACATTTTTTATGGTAAGATGTTGCGGCGTAGAATATTTTAGCCGCCACTGAGCACCATATGTTGAATCGCGCATAACTTGAGCTTGAACTTGACGACACTTGATATCGTCATTTAAAGCCCTCTTCTGAGCATCAATAACATAAGGTTTTGCGTCCAACCCTTGTGCAGTAGAATTTTTATGGACACGCCAATAGTAAAGTATTTGCGAAACATGCGCAATCTGCTGCGGCTGCAGCATTCTTGTTATGCGCAAAAAAAGCTCCCAATCTTGAGCTCCGTTGTAGTTACCATCTTCACCTTCCAACTCCAACAAAAGTTTCCGCTGTATGACAGCAAAGTGCGTAATATAGTTGACCGAGCGCAAGAAATCATCATTCCAATCAGGTTTGAAAAATGGTTGATATTGTCGTCCGCGTTCATCAAGCTTAATCTCGTCAGTATATATAAATTTTACATCTGGCAAATTATTTATCTTTTCGACAATTCGCAATAAAGCGTCTGGGTGCAGCACATCGTCATGATCAAGTAGCGCCACGTATTCCCCGCTAGCTTTATGGATACCGTAATTTGTCGCCCCGGCAATATGGCGATTGGCCTTAAGAAAAAAAGGCTTTATCTTTGCATTAGTCTTTGCTATAGCGCTGATTTCTTGTTTCAAGCCTGTATCAGGCGACGCATCATCAACAATAATCAGCTCCCAATTATCGTATGATTGAGATTCAACCGACTGAACCATTTCCCTCAAGTATTTAGTTGGAGTATTGTAAGTCGGTACAATAATCGACACTAGCGGCTGTCTGCGTAATTTATAATTTATAGGCTTATCTTCATATCTGCACTGCCATGACTCATATAACCTGCGCTGACGCGAATCAAGATAGTTGCGATATGGCGAAATCAATAACAGCAAGAAAGAGTAAAGTGCTCTATTGTGTTTTATCATATTTTTCAAGCGTTGCAGCATATTTTATTTCCATGTGTGATCTAGCTTCGTCACACCACCCCAGCGGCCATGTCCATAATCGCGTTGGACTGAAAAAAACGGTCCTTCCTCGATAAAAGCAATCACCTTTGTATCATTAGCCCCCATCAAACCCGCCTTGATAAAATACCTGCCTTCATTAAGATTTAACTTTACAGTGTAGCGAGCTGTTTGATCTTTGATAGCGCTAGTTTTTTCTTGGTAAGTATTCGGTCCGTAAACATACTCGCCGTTTTCACGAAAAATTGCAACGCCTACATGTTTAACACCCTTTTGCTGCCATGATAAATCTACCGTCATAGTTTCTTCGAAATCATACATTGTCTTTTCTTTACCATCAGTACCACGCAACACTATTTTGAACGGTACCGTCCCTTCGTTATCGCTGTTTAATCCAGTCGTCCGGTCATAATTCTGGCTATTACTACGGCTATATGCCGCCGCAATACGATACGGTTTACCAATCATTTTAACGTGGCCGTCTTCAATAAATACTGCTTTTGTACAAAACCGCTCGACTGCTGCCATATCGTGAGTTACTAAAATTACAGTACGTTTTTCACGCTTAAGCTTATCAAAGTACGAATAGCACTTCTTTTGAAAAGCCTCATCGCCAACCGCAAGCACTTCATCAAGCAACAAAATATCAGCATGAGCGCGGATTGCAATTGAAAAGGCTAAACGGACCTGCATACCGCTTGAATAATTCTTAAGCCGTTCTTCCATAAAGTCTTCTAATTCTGCAAACTCAACAATCGCGCTATACATAGATTCCATTTCTTCATGGCTAAACCCTAGCAGTGCACCATTAAGAAAGATGTTTTCGCGGCCAGTTAACTCTGGATTAAATCCTACGCCGAGCTCAATAAACGGCACTAGCGAACCGTGCACTTTAACGTTACCGCTATTTGGCGTATAAATACCAGCGATCGTTTTCAACAGTGTGCTCTTTCCTGAACCATTGCGACCAACTATACCGAAAAAGTCTCCTTCGTTTATAGTAAAACTTATATCTTTTAACGGCGTAAACACACGATAGCCTTTGCGACCTTTTAATATATTTATCAACTGTTGTTTAACACCCGAACTAGCTTCAAGCGGAATTTTGAAAGATTTCGTTAGTTTGCTAATCTCGACAATTGCCTTAGACATCAAACACTCTCCGCGAAGTACCGCTGGTTAGATCGAAAATAAAAAACCGCTAGCAATATTACGATTATAACTGCAACAAACGGTGTCAACATCACCGGAAACGACACCAAATCATACAGCTGAAGTGTTTGTTGCGTCACTAATACCTTACGAACATCTTGGACTACTTGAGCAACCGGATTAAGCATTAGCCATGAGGCAGCCCATGGCATCTGTTTTACAACCATTTGCAACGGATATATTACCGGAGTAGCATAGAATGCCGCCTGCAAGAATATTTCCCATAGATAACCGATGTCTCGGTATTTAACGTTAAGCGTTGCTAGAAAAAATGCTACCGCCAATGAAAAAACATATAATTCAACTATCAGAGGAATTATAAGTAATGCCTCTGCAGATATAGACACGCTGTTGATTATGCAAAACACCAAAATAACAATTGTATTGATTATAAGGTTGATAAATGCAGAAATAGTGCCGGATACAACAATAATAAATTTCGGGAAATTAATCTTGCGAATTAAGTCGCCCCGCGAAACTATTGATTGTAATCCTTGTACGGTTGCCTCGGTAAAGAAATTCCATAATACAATACCAACTAATAAATACACTGGAAAATGTTCAATATCTCTGCCTAGACGTAAGAATTTATCAAATACTATATATAGAATAATAAATAAAAATATTGGTTTTAAGATTGACCACAAATAACCTAATACTGATCCTTGATAGCGTAATTTAAAATCCGTTACAACCAGCTCGCGTAACAATATTTTATTACGTCTATTCCATACACTCGCTACTTTCATAGTCTCTCCAGCCATTATATAATAAGATTGTGACAAAAAACAATCTCGCTATCATCGTCCTCAACTGGAACGGCGCCGACGATGCGCTCGAATGCATTAGCTCGCTGGCCCGACAGACACTCAAACCGGCTATCATAATCGTCGATAATCATTCTCACGACGACTCTGTCATGCGTTTCGAACAGTATCAGACAGAACATCCGTCCGTAGATTGTATAATTATCGCTAATAATAAGAATCTGGGATTCGCCGGCGGTATTAATACCGGGCTGGTTTATGCACGCGAACAAGGTTTTAAATATATTGGCGTGCTCAATCCCGATGCCATTGCTGACAAAAACTGGTGTAGAGCACTCGTCGACGAACTGTCAAGCCAGCCAAAATGCGGCATTGCGACTGGTATTTTACAACGGCGCGACGGCAAAACACTTGACACAACTGGCGACTTTTACACCACCTGGGGACTACCCGGTCCACGAAACCGCGACGAGCCTATTGAAAATGCGCAGAGTAAGCCTGGCAAGGTTTTTGGCGCGACTGGCGGCGGAGCGATTTATCGCGCGGCAATGTTTGACGATATCGATATGTTCGACGAGGACTTTTTCATGTATTACGAAGATGTCGACCTCAGTTTTCGCGCCCAACTAGCCGGCTGGAAGGTCCGCTTTACGCCCAAAGCCATCGCTTATCACAAGGTTGGCGCCAGCAGCAAAAAGGTTCCTGGTCTCGCCATTTATAATACTTTCAAAAACTTGCCATTAGTCTTCATTAAAAACGTTCCAGGAAAGTTATTTTGGTATATTGGCCTGCGCTTTTTCTTAACATATTGGCTAATTTTCGCCAGCGCCGTCCGCCACGGCAACGGCTGGCCAGCTTTCAAAGGTATATTAGCCTCAATAATTCGTAAGCCCGCTGCTTACAAAAAGCGCCTAAATATTCAAAAAAACCGCAAAGTCCCTGTCGACTACATCCGCAGCATTATCCACGAAGGGCCGCTACCCAATCAAACCGGACTGCTGAAATTTCGTAAGTTTTTTACTGGGAAATAAACTTTTTGCATGTGAATATGGATTTGCGTAAAATATAAGTATGCTGCCTTATCAAACTGGTTTTTTTGACTATTCCTTGCCTGAAGACTTGCATACCGAATATAAAACATGCAACGAAGGTAAAATACCTAATGACCTATGGAAAACTATATCAGCTTTCGCTAATGCCGATGGCGGAAAAGTGTCTCTAGGTGTTACGCCAGACAATAAACCTATCGGATTAACTACAGAACAGTTAGATAGAGTTCAACGCGATTTATTATCATTGTGTCAAAATTCCTTCAATTACCCGATTGTACCCGAGATTCAAATGGTCGGAAATGTTGTTACAGCATACATCTCGCCCGCTCCATCCCAGGTACGCCCGATTTACTCAAAGTCTAGAGGCGCCTCTAAAGGAGCTTATATAAGGATAGGTTCTTCAAATGTCGAGATAACCGACGAAATACGCAACCAGTTCGCCATGGCCGCACGAGGCGGAGCAGAATTAATCGAATTTTCCGGATTACACTACGAAAACTGCTTTGATATGGTAGTCGTCAATGAATATCTGTCAGCTATAAGCCAGTCTCGCGGCAATATATATCAAGATTTATCAACTACTGATATCTTGATAAAACTACGCGCTATCAATCATTCAGGCAATCCCACTCTTTTTGGTTTACTAGCATTTAGTAAAAATAACATCCTACAAGAAAACACAGCTCCAACTGTCAATATAGCAATCACTCAATATGCAACAGACAGCAAAGTAAATATATCTGATCCAAATGAAACTTTTATTGATGATAGAGAATTCAATGGGAATGTGATAAGTCAATTTAAATCAACCGCAAATCATCTTCGTTCCAAACTGCCGATACGTGGATTAATCGACCCTCAAGGTCTTCGACAAGAATATTTATCTATACCAGAAATCGCTATCCGAGAAGCTTTAGCAAACGCAATAGCTCATCGCGACTACGGTACATACTCTTCTCGTATTCAAATTGACATATACGCCGACAGGATAGAAATCATAAATCCCGGCCGAAGTTTAGTGCCAATTGAAAGAATTGACGAAACGCCATCAGTATCGCGTAATCCTACACTCATGAGTTTTCTTAAAGATTTTCATATAACAGAACAACGAGCTCGCGGCATTAAAACTATTCGAGACTCTCTGAATAGCGCTGGACTAAAGGAGCCTTTATTCGAAAATCTACCATCCTCTTTTAGAATAACTATTTACAACTCAACATTTATGGACAGTGAAGATCACCTGTGGTTACAACAATTTAAAAAGCATAATCTGAACGAAAGACAATTAACTGCTTTAACTTATCTGAAAAATAGTCACAACAGTATAACAAACCACACATATAGAGAAATTAACAATATGAATAGCGTTGGAGACGATCGGCGCGCTCGTCATGAGCTAGAGCGATTAGTAAAATTCGGCTTGATTTTTCCTCAAGGAGAAACTAGACACCGTAGATACAACTTAAATACTAACAATCTATAACTATGTACTGCTATCGACATTCTATCGACATTCTCCAAAAAGTAGTTACCTCTGTTAAATCCGCTCTATCGACATTCTATCGACATTCTATCGACATTTTCGATGTGAAAAAATCAACAACTATCCTTACTGTCATCTCATATCATATTTTTATAAAGATCATATTACACGAGAGGGGCTTGCTATGCGCCTGCTAGAATATGAAGCCAAAAACCTATTGTCAGCGTGTGAAGTGCCGATACCGCGCGGCAAAGTTTTCGCTATTAATGAATTACAAGCTATCGCTGCGCCAATCGTTCTGAAATCGCAGGTTCCTATCGGCGGGCGCGGCAAACTTGGCGGCGTGCAAATAGTCCGTCGGCAGTCAGCTATAGAATCTATTGCCCGAAAAATGTTCAATCTTAAAATCAAGGGATTTTTGCCGTCAAAATTGCTGGCCGAAGAAATCCTCAATATTAGCCGCGAATTTTATTTTTCATTAAATATTAATCGCCAAACCGCCGCCATTGAATTACTTGTCCATCCTGGTGGCGGTGTCGAAATTGAAAGCCAAGATACTGCAGCCTTTTTTCGGCGCGATATTGCCAACGAAAAATTCGAATCTTTAGCCGACGAGCTCGCTGATTATCTCGATATTGCTGACAAAGTGTTCTTGCTGCAAGATATTATTGAAAATGCTTATCGTTGTTTTATTGACAATGATTGCTTATTATTAGAGGTTAACCCGCTAATACTCACCTCTGACGGTAGGTTAATCGCTGGTGACGCTAAAATTACCGTTGACGACGCAGCCGCTTTTCGTCACTTGGATTGGCAATTCGAAGACAACTCTACCGAACACAATTTCGTCATACTTAATCGTGACGGCGCGGTTGCTACAATCGCCAACGGCGCCGGACTCGCCATGGCAACGGTCGATGCAGTCACAGCAAGCGGTTTGACACCAGCTAATTTCCTCGACATCGGCGGTACAGCTACTTCTGATAAAGTCCTCGATTGTTTCCGTCAAATCACTACTCTCGATAATATCAACGTGATTATCATCAATATCTTCGGCGGCATTGTCCGCTGCGATGAGGTAGCCCGAGCCATTATCGATGCCCAGCGGCAAATTCCCAACCTACCAAAACTCGCCATTCGCCTATCTGGCAACCGCGAATCCGAAGCCCGCCAACTGCTAGCACAATACAATCTACCGCTATTCGACAGTTTAGAAGCAATCCTAGAGGACATTTCATGACACCGCAGCTTTTCACTGGCAAAAATGTCATAATTCAGGGAATCACTGGCAAAAACGGCCGGTTTCACGCGCAAAATATACTTAATTACAAAACTCATATCGTCGCTGGTATCTCGCCTAATCAAGCCGTTTCTGAAGTTCACGGCGTACCAGTCTTCCGAACAATTAGCGATATCAAAAAACGTTTTGCCATTGATATTTCCGTGATTTTTGTGCCAGCGCCGTACGCCAAAGCCGCTATTTTAGAGGCTATTCATGCGCAAATCCCGCTTATCATCTGCATCACCGAGGGCGTACCAGTACACGATATGCTCGAGATTAAGCAAAAACTACGCCGCAGCCATTCAGCCTTGATCGGTCCAAACTGCCCCGGCGTGTTATTACCAGGCAGGCAGCTGCTGGGTATCATTCCAGCGTCACTGGCAACACCTGGCGACACGGCGATTGTCAGCCGCAGCGGCACACTTACTTACGAAGCTATGTCGTTATTGACACGGGCTGGTTTCGGGCAGCGATATATCATCGGTATCGGCGGCGATATGATTAGCGGCAACAGTTTTATCGATTGTTTACAGTTATTTCAAAACGACCCTAGCGTTAAACGTATAGTAATGATCGGCGAAATCGGCGGCATTAGCGAAATTGCGGCAGCTTATTATATTAAGCAATCTATCAGTAAGCCAGTTTACGCTTATATCGCCGGGCATAGCGCTCCTAGTGGCGTCCAAATGGGGCACGCTGGCGCCATTCTCGGTACTAACGCGCTTGAGTCAGCGGCTGCTAAAACGGCTTATTTACAGCAAGCTGGCACTATCACTGCCAACTCAATTAGCCAGCTTATTCAAAAAATAAAGTGATATAATTAGCCTATGAAGACCATTACCGTTCTAATACCAGCCTACAACGAAGAAGCGGTGTTGCCGCAGTTATTCGCGCGTCTAAAAGATTTGCAAAAAACGATCAAAAAATACCGCCTAGAACTGCTATTTATCAACGATGGCAGTAGTGATGACACCTTGACTATGATTCAAAAAGAAGCCAAAAAGAATTCTTCAATTGCTTATGTTAATCTATCGCGCAATTTTGGTAAGGAAGCTGGCATGCTAGCTGGCTTTGATTACGCCAAAGGCGATGCAGTAGTAATTATCGACGCTGACTTACAAGACCCGCCCGAGCTAATTCCGCAAATGATTGAGCTCTGGGAACAAGGATACGATGATGTTTACGCGCGGCGCCGTAGCCGCCAGGGTGAGACTTGGCTCAAGAAAAAAACTAGCGAGTGGTACTACCGTATTTTGCAAAAGTCGACACGGATTCCAATTCAGCGCGATACTGGCGATTTTCGCTTACTTGATCGGCGCTGTGTTGAAGCTCTCAAGCTGCTGCGCGAATCGCAGCGCAACACCAAGGCCCTCTTCAGCTGGATCGGCTTCAACAAAAAAGAATTGCTCTACGATCGCGACCCGCGCGCTGCTGGCGATACTAAATGGAATTATAGCAAGCTGGTCAATCTCGCTATTGACGGTATCACCAGTTTCACCACGGCGCCGCTGCGGATGTCATCGATTTTGGGGATGATTATATCATGCGGTGCATTTTTGTATATTCTTTATCTGCTAATTCGACCGCTATTCGGCGTACCTACTGGCGCTGGCTATTCATCGCTAATGGCAGTAATCTTGTTTCTCGGCGGCATCCAGCTGATTAGCCTAGGCATTATCGGCGAATACGTTGCTCGAATTTTTAGCGAGTCCAAGAACCGGCCTGGCTACTTTGTCGAGGAATATCACGAGGCTAAGCGTGAAAAATAAGGCGCAAATTGGTCGTTTCGCTATCGTCGGCACAATAAATACGATAATTGATTTTGGGCTATTATTTTTACTTACCTTTCTAGGATTACCGAAACTAACCGCCAATACTATCTCGACCGGTACTGCCTTTGTTTTTAGCTTTTTCGCTAACAAAAAGTACACCTTCAAATCCACTAGCAAAAATATCAAATACGAGATGGTTTCTTTTGTGATTGTCACGCTATTCGGCTTGTGGGTGCTGCAAAACGGTACCATCTGGCTAATTACACCACTAATCAAAAGCTTCATAACTAACGAACAAATTTCCTTGTTTGTCGCTAAATTATTTGCCACAGCCGTCTCTCTGATTTGGAATTATTGCCTATACGAGCGAATTGTTTTCAGAAAGGAATCATCATGAGTCATATCGCTATTGATGCCCGCGTCATTAACTCTGGGACTGGTACTTACGTGGTTAAGTTGCTAGAATATTTGCAAAAAATCGACCACCACAATACCTACAGTATACTCGTGCCAACCAAAGATAAAGACTATTGGCAACCAACTAACCCGAATTTTAACGTCCTAACTATCGATTTCAAAAACTATTCGCTAGCTGAACAACTTGGTTTCAAAACCTTTCTCGATGACCTCAGTCCAGATTTGGTGCATTTTTGCATGCCGCAGCAGCCAATCCGATACCGCGGCAAGCACGTCACTACCGTTCATGACATGACACTGCTCAATACTTATAATTCCGACAAGAATTGGCTGGTTTTTCATGCTAAACAACTGGTCGGCCGCTGGGTATTCAAGAAAATTGCCCAGACTAGCCAGCATATCATCACTGTGTCAAACACTACCAAACGCGAATACCAAGCATTCTGCGGGATATCTGATGATAAAATTACAACGATTTACGAAGCTGCCGAGATTCATCGGGGCGGCCTACAGCCGTACAAAACACCGTTTACGCGTTTTATTGCTTATGTCGGCCAACAGCCTGATTATAAAAATATCCGCCGTTTGGGCGACGCTCACCAAAAACTATTAAAAAAGTACCCCGACCTCGGATTGGTGCTGGTTGGCCGGATTAATGCTGCCACTCAGCGCAACAAAGACTATTTCGAATCAAAAAAGTACAAAAACATTCACTTCACCGGCTTTATACCTGATGCTGAGCGCGACTGGATTTTTACCCGGTCGCTAGCATATGTCTTCCCGTCGCTGCTCGAGGGCTTCGGTCTGCCGCCGCTAGAGGCAATGGCCTATGGTACGCCAGTTGTTTCAAGTAATGCTTCTTGCATGCCAGAAATTCTCGGCGACGCGGCAGTATACTTTGATCCGCTTGATATTGAGGACATTGCCAGCAAGATTGATACCGTTATTACCGATAAATCGCTGCGCAATACTTTGTCTAAAAAAGGCAAGCAACAAGTGGCTAAGTATTCTTGGCGGCGGATGGCCGAGCAAACTTTGCAAATTTATGAAAATGCTATTAACAGCTAGAGTCTCATTTCTTTGAAGGCTTTTTGCGCTAAATCATACATAGTTTGGTACACAGCGATATCAGCGCCCTGCTCGGCTGTGTGTAGATAAATTACGTTATCAACAACCTCGATTGAGACTTCGAAACCAAGCGCTGCCAATTGCTCCATGTACGTCGGGTTGAGCAGCTCAAAGCTAGCTGCTTGGTCGGTATTAGAAGCATACACCTCGTATAACTCATTAAACTTGCCCCACTCCATTTCGACTTTTTCCAGACCGCGAACACCGCCGAAACGCATCATTTTCTTGCGGCGAACAATAATTTGGCCGTAATCTTTCGGTACGTTAATTTGAGCGATAACTACTGATGAGCTATCAGTGGCGCGCTGGTAAGTATACAATTGCACGAGCAATGATTCTTTATACAAGCCGACCACATGGTTATTGATATCTGACGTACCAAACTGAGCACCGTTAAATAGTTGCCCGCGCTTTGGTATAAACAGCCAGCCCATATCAGCGCTATAGCAATAATTATTCTGGCGGGCAAATTGGTCGATTTGCGGATTATACATCGCTGGGTTAGCTGTCGCCTGATCGACGCCGTCTAGTAACCAATCTTTGCCATGGCGGCGGAATCGCCAATATTCAGTGAACATACTATTGTCGGTAAATAATGTCTGATTGGTAGCGTTATCGACCAGCGAATCTTTAGCGCTCGCCGAAAAACCAATCGTTACTGTATCTTGGCTATCATCAGGAGAATTTAACATATCAACCACCTCGGCGTCGTTCACTACGATATCCGACATTTGGTTTGTCCGATTCATTAGCTGCAGCGTATAAATCATCAAACCGGCATGATAAGCATAATTTTCGGTGGTATAGGCTTTTATCGCTTCGCTATCTTGTTTCGCCCAATCGCTTTGGTAGCGCAGGAATACTTGCTTGGCGTGATCGATTATCTGTTGTTCGTTCCATACCGGATCGGCAGCGCTAGCTTGCATAAGTTTATCGCGCAAGAACTTACTTTGTTTAATCTTATTAAACGCCTCGTAAAGTCCAGTAACCATACCGACGAGCGCGCCAAAAGCAATAGTTACACCCACCCAACCTCTAGCAATCAACACGAAGGTTATTACTATCAAGACAAAACCAATCACGTTCGCAGCCACAAACCGCGTACCCTCTTGGCCTATGTACTTGCGCAGCGCCGAACCGATACAATAAGCCGGCACGAAGCCAATCATCGCTATACCG
>ERZ773066.292-NODE-292-length-29296-cov-3.224685_pt1 | contig 29296 bp, 18 predicted proteins | sample MGYA00580573_ERZ773066 | MGnify/ENA primary metagenome ERZ773066 (study PRJEB29015, sample SAMEA2738128) | human oral metagenome | biome: human oral; feature: human-associated habitat; material: saliva | place: China | collected 2203 ... | reverse complement strand
ATTAGTAGTGCTATTGCACATGGTAACACTTGTAAAAGTGCCGCTGCTATTTTTGATGATACTTATAAACCAAAAGCGCTTGGTTCTTGGGCACTTTATGCGCGTAAGATTGCATTCTCTATATATTACAATAACTACATACGCCACAAAATAGAACAGTTCTGTAAGTTATATAACTTTGACCAACAGCAAGTAACATATGCGCAAGCTAACTTGCATATAATTGATACTGTTGGTGTGGCATTGAACAAGAAGGTTTTCAATAGTGTTATGAAGAATAAAGCTATGTCCACCATACCAACTATTGATAAATTAGTTATACCATTTAGTGATATGGATAGTTATGCATGCCTATCACAATACTTTAAGTATAATAATGGTATATTGCGTTGCCATTTTAGGAGCTATACTGGTGGTATAGTAATTGACTTTAGATTACCAAAATACTTTCGCGAGCAAATTGAACAGATTATCAACGATCCAACCAAGAAGCTCGTAAAAGATTTTATTTTTACTAAGCCAACACTTATATACGATGATACACAAGATGATTCAAATAAGCGCTTTCGTTGGTCGTGTACTATTGGTTATACTGTTACACCACTTAAGGAGAATGATAATCAAGTTCTTTCATTTGATCTTGGTGAAAAGAATCATGCAGTTATGGCTATTGCTACCAAGAATGGCGCTTATAGTAATGTTATTTCCACTAGTAAGGAACATAAACGTCTATTATTGAAAATTGGCTACAATCTACAGAAGATTCGCAACACGCAGAAGCGAATTAACAAGTTACAGAGCAATATTAGGAATATTAAGAAGCGCAATCCTACATCATCTAGTATTAAGAAGATACAAGTTAATGAAATTGCGCCACGTTTCATTGAGATACAACGATGTCGCGCTAGGAACTCACGCATAAAGAAACACCTTAGTTGGGTATTGGCTCGTGATATCAAACGCACCTGTTTGCGCCTAGGAATCACTAAGATTGTTACAGAGGATCTACGATTCTCTTGTAAGGATAATTGGACCAAGGGGCAAGATACTGCATGTATTGCGTGGGCTTGTACCAAAGTAGGCATAGAGTTAATTATCAAAACCATGTATTATGCATCACACACCTGCCCATTTTGCGGCAGTTATCTACAAGCAAACTATGGTGCATGTCGTATTAGCAACTGTAATGGTATACCAATACTAAATCATTGGATCAAGCATCCGCCGCAGAAACCAAAAGATAGTAAATGTCGTTGGAAAGGTGATCGCGATTATACGGCATGTTTGTACATGCTTGCTAATTATTTTGGTATTAAGTTAGATCACAGTAAGCAATTTACAGTAGGATCAATACCGCTGCATATTAGTCGGCGTATTGATAAAGTAACACAATAACAAGTAACAAGTACTACAGTATCTAGAAGTACCTACACAAGAGGATAGTTAGGCTAGATCTTGTGTAGCAATAGTAACGAAACATTCGATTGTTGCAAACTACTTGATCATGATTGTTGGTGATTGATCAATTATTAGCTATTATAGTTAATTAGTCGTTTGTAATGATTCGGATGAGTCTATAGCTTATATATGATATATTGTGTACGCTGCATCTTACTATGAATGCAGAATATTGAAGGTTTAGTTGCGCGCAGACCATGTTAATTAATATGATCTCCATAACAACTATGATGTACTATATTGATAACTTCTTTGCTATAAAACTACTGTATCTAGATCATAACTATAAGCGCAATTATTGATCAAAAATACTGAAAATTGTTATAGTAAACATCATTATTAATATAGATTATGCGCAAGTTTTAATGATGAAGATTTTTACTAATAATATACATGTATCTAGCAATCGCACTAGTTTTGTTAACAAGATTCACTAGATACAAGAGATATGTAGTTATAATTTGATGTTAGCGCCATCGCCATATGTTAGTTAATAGTAGACTCTATCTATAATCCAGTAAATAAGCAAACTATGATGTATATGAAGAATTATCGATTATAATTGGATACTATCTCTATAGATGATAAACAGTTTGTAGGTATTTGAGCGCAAGTATTGTATAGTTAGTAGCACTTGATATAGATGCGGCGCCATATTATAATATACATATGTAAACACATACATTATACATAGGAGATCACTATTACATATCATGCATAATCTAATCAATCAATACAACAACTATCGTACTATAGTGGAAGGTGTTAATGAGGGGCGCATTAAAATAAGCAATGGTAAACAATACGTCGCTTTATACATTAGTGGCAATAGGATAGTATCAATTGGTATAAATAAGAGTAAAACTCATCCACTACTATTGAAGTTTAAGTATGATAGTTGCTACTATTATAGTGAAGATAACTCCTATAAGAATCATAAGATACAGTATCCAATACACGCCGAATTAGATGGATATATTAAGATTCTTAACCAATCAATCGATTATGATAAGTTGTTTGTATATAGAGGCGCCGATGGTAAACTTCCTAGTAAACCATGTCATGTATGCTCTTCTTGGATTAGTAAGATTAATAAGTTGAAGGTAGTATATACTAATGAGAATGGTATTGTAGAGTGTGTAAGATCTGTAAATCTAAGTGGTCATTTGCGCCGTGGTCATTAGTAGCAAGATAAACGATAGTAGATACTCATATATAGCGCAATATCTATATAATTAGTAGTTAATCGATCATAGTGATTCATTATGTATGTAGATCAATGATCTATAAGTAGACTACTCCTTAAACCCCATTAGTACTATATACTACATAGTATGCATAGTATGTAATTATCTATCCACGAGAGAATTACTAAACGATTTGCATTCTATGCACTAACTATCTCTCGCGGGTATTTGCATAATAGGTATTTGCATAAAAGGCATTAGTGCATGATAGACACCTTATTTACCGGCCCCCATTTGGCTAATGCGATATATGGCCGGCGGACGCCCCTTAGGGATCGTCGGACGACGGCCTATAAGATGCAAGGGGGGCCTTTGCATCTATGCAAGATATATCGCACCTGTTTCATCCAATTACCATCCTTGTGTAATTGGCAAGAAGTTAGAAACTTCTCTAACTGCAATTATACGAGCAAATTTTGGTTATGGCACTAGGGCAAATGTCCTATTTTATATGCGACATTTGTCGCTAGTTGTAAGTTGTTGTTATTAATAGTTACATCATACGATAAATATGATCTTCTCTAGTATACTATATAAATAACCATATGCGGTATCTTGTAGATACAACGATCATATGCTATTAGATGCAGCTAATCCTATCTATGTAATATGTATAAGTAAGTGAATTGCATATCATGGGGATAAAGCAATTATTATATATTTTGCAATATATGAAGTAGATGGCATATCTACGTGGTGATGCAATTTATGCGAGCGTAGTATCATCTACAGCTATATATGTGATATATTGCGCGCGCTGCAGTTGACTATGAATTCAGAGTATCGATGATTCAGTTGCGCGTAAACTGTGCTAACTTGGTATATATTAAGTAAAATAATTGCGAGTAAAAGGGTGCGTATGGATCTTGTATGTATAGTATATACATAATGAAGATCCATACGCAATGTATTTATGAACTAGTTACCTTCTACAAATCGATTGGTTCTGATCTTGCCGCAATCAATGTGTACAAAGTTCTTTTTGATGTATCTTTTACAGTATTGTAAATCTGGTAACAGTCCTAGATCATACATACCTTTAATTAGCTTATATAGATTCTCTGAGCCAATAGTAGTATAAAGATCTGCTGCCATACCTTTAGTATGATAGCTATTAGGAACGCCGCCAACTTTACTATTATGTTGAATACAGCGATATCCAGAATTGATAGTAATTGGTAACTTTAAGCCATCTCTGATAGTTTGGCACATGTTAACTACCTTCATATCAATATTACATTCGCCGCAGCCGCATTTACAAGTAAACTCTTGTTTATTGAAGTTTTTGCTAATGTCGCCCATAATAAGATTCTCTTCCTATAATAATATTATCGAAACTTAGTAAGCTTCCATCTATCAAATAGGAAAGATAGTTTACCATGATCTCTAGTATCAAAGTTACTAATCATGTGCGGATTATCTGTTAGAAAAGCAATCCAATCTTTATGATCCTTATGTCCAGGAAAACTAGCAGGAATACCATCTACTTCTAGATAGTATTCTCTAGTATCTGCTGTGATTGGATTGTTATTGATTAGATAGTTATCAAATTTGGCACCTTTAGCGGCGCCACCATTTTGAACTACTTTTGATGGATCTACATCATCATTCAGTATTCGTAACTTCATTGTAATATATATCATTCCTTTATATGCTTGTTAATGGAATAGGAGATCAGTTGTTCTAAATCGATTGCGCTATAGTATTTATGACCAAGATAGATGTCACTAATTGCTCTAACTGCCTTATTAAACAAGAAGTTATTGATATCGAGATCTTGCTTCATCTTTATAAGCTCTGGATCGTTATAATCGATCTCTTTAATAGTATCTAGTATGTTATGTAGGTACTCGATTTTTAAGTCATAGGATAGCATCTTATGTATATACTCTCTAGTAATATATAGGCGCATGATATCTTCGATACTATTGATCTTACAATCATTGGAAGTAATCTTCTTAATATCAGCATCCATAACATATGATATAGATGGTATAACTAACATATGATTGTTAGTATCAATACTTCTACTATAATCTACTTGATAGTCTTTTGAGATATAGTTATATAGAGAGTACTCTATCTTTTTATGACTATTGATTCTAGATAGGAGGATCTTGTTAATCTTATTATTAAGGTATTGAATGTAATTAGTAGCATATGTTTGCCATTCTTGATTGCGCTCTTCTATAGTAGGTAATATGCTATTAGCAGCTTTAAAGAAGAGATAGTTGTATTGGTTGATAGAGATTAGATGATATGCGTTTTTATACTTATCACCAACAAGATACATCACAATCTTTCGCTCATTATCTAATACCTTATAGTAGATAGTACCTCTATCGATAGTTGTAATAGAGCCGGCACCATAACCACTTTCAATAGTAGTATTCTTTAGATCCACCCATACTGGTGGATGCATTGGTTGTTTTTTGCATAGTAACTTCTCTCCATTATCTGGCATATGATGCTTTAGTATAACGAATGAGTATGCAGAAGTTTTAAACTCTGTTTTAAAACGTAGATCCCAATGCAATGGCGCCTTACGTGAATCATGTCTATGTATTACAAAGTCACTTTTAATGAATCCATTAGTTAGTAGATCTTGCTCTTTATAAGAAGTTGGCGCAACTTCTTTACTACTATCATTGATCTCATTGATAATACTTATAACATCATTATAGTTACTATAGATATCATAAAGATCATCTACTAATACTTCTGTAATGTATGACTTTGTATCATAATAGTTATCAATGTAACTACATAACAGATTGTTAAGATCTTCTTGATTTACCATTTCATCTACTAATAAATCATCATAGTTAGTAATAGTAGATGTTTTCTCATATGATACTAGAGGATGATTGTGAGCTTTTTTAATGAACATCACCTCGTTTACATAATCATGTTAGTAGATGTGTTGATACTTACGTGGTGCTATAAAGTGGAAATATAGTGTAGTTCTAGTACCATAAACGCTATTGGATAGTATTGAAAAGAATAGTGCAAGATTTACTAAGCCGGCAATACCATCATTCAAATTAGTAAAGAAGTTATCGCGCTTACCTCTCTGATTATTAAGCTTTGGATTATTAGTTAGTACATATGTTACAAGTTTATCTAACTCTATAAAGTAGTTAAAGAGATCATTGGATGTTGAGTTATTGTTACTTGGGCGCCTATATATAATACCATCGATAATCTTTAGTAATCTATCGAAGTCATTAGATAACTGACTCTTAATCCTTAATCTGTTAACTAGTGGTTTATCGATGATAGATAACGAATCCATAGGATCCAATACAGTCATAGTAACGTTATTGTTATAGAAACTCTTATATACCTTTTCAAATGCACCAAAACAACTAGCTATATAATGGAAGTAGATAGAGAGATCAATATTTGGATTATTAACTGCAATCTGATAGAATGGATAGGCAGTATCAGTTACTATCTTATTAACGGATCTAATTGTAGATTGTATAAATTCATTGAATCTCAATGATGGTACTTCATATTCATTACATAGTTTTCTTAAGAAGTGATTCAATGAACTAGATAGATTAATAGATAGCATATTGGTAATCACATTGTTAGTGTTAATGTTATTGAGATTGTATGCGCCGCTTAATCCAGCAAATGTAATAATCTCGTTATTTGGAATGATGTAGTTCTTATTAAGTAGAGATAGTAATCGTATGTTGCTTTGAATGTTTTGTATCTGTATCCTCATAAAGAATGATGGGTTTATTACTTCTATACCATGACTATCTTTATTGATAGTGATTTCATAAATATTTAGATAATCTGATATGATTGGCGCACCTATTGGAATCCACGATATCTTGTTCCACATAAAGTGCTGATTTTGATTACCTGGTGTATTAGGATCAGTATCATCAACTACAGCGCCATCTCCAGGTAGAATATCATGTGTCATATTAGATGTATAGTATTGCATATCTTCTAATGTTTTGAATCTTCTTGGCTTACTATAATCGAATATAAAGTACTTTGGCATAATGTTAGCCATATAGCTATATGAACCATCTCTTCGTAATCCATGAGTAAGCCCTATGTTGATTGGTATACCATATGCAGTAACACTAATGATACATCACCTCATATTAACATTCATATGTACCAAACGAAGATGGCGACTTATATTGAACTTCTTGTTCAGCTATCTGTTTATACTGTTTTTCAGATAATAAATTCATACTATATGCTGTCGGGCCATCTGTAAACAGATTACCATTAGCATCAGTATTAAGGTATGAGTTATTGCGCCAAGTATTATATGTATCTGGTGGTATACTAACATTACTAGTATTGATATTAAGATCTTGCTTAAAGTTGATATCATTAGTACCACCTAATGCACCGCTGCCCCAATTAGGATCATTTGATGGGCGATTAAAACTGTCTCCATTCTCAAAAGCATTAGCTCCACCACTACCAATAGGCGCCGCCTTCCATGGTGCAATACTAGATGCATCTTCTAAGGCGCCGCCATCTGGCATAAACATAAATCTAGCCTTCTCATCAATCTTATGAACTGCTGGATCAGTATCATGATCTTTTAGAAAGTTAGTAATGCCTAAACCATTTGGCGCATATGGATGTTCTTCGTCGGTCCATATGATTGCATTATATAGATCAGTTATAGTAAGTGATACTGTTATAATAAGTGGGCGCCCACCTTTACAAAGTGCTTGATCCATAAAGTTGATAGCAACATTGAAATCACTAATTCCACCAATCTTAGTTCTAAATAAGCCATCTACAGATGCTTCAATATATGGTGGATTCTCATAAGTGATAATTTCATCAGATCCATTATTGCCATTACCTTTAGTAGAATATGGCGCCGCTAATCTTAATAGTATCTGCAATGGTAATATGATCTTTCTCTCGTATTCGTGATCAACATTAACATCAAAACAATGTAATACTATAGTTACTTGTTGTGTTATATTAGATGAAGAACCTTTCCAAATATTAGGTATATCGATCTTCTGCCCCATAAACATACCATTAAGTGCAGCTGATCCAAAGTCATGCATAACATCGATAACCTTAGTAGCAAACGTATTGCCACTTGCGGCGGCTCTTGCATTATTAGAAAGATTATTGAGTTCATCTTTTGTAATATTAAGCTTATCTCTTATAGATTGTGGGATAGTACCGGCCATTTCCCTTAGATTTCTATTAGTTTTTGCAAATTGATAAAGTTGCGCAATACTATCAAACTGTACCATATTTGTAAATGACTCTTCAATCATACTGGAACCATACTCGTTGCTAATACCATAACTAGTGCCACCATCAGTTTTAATAGCAAACTTGTATGCTTCTCCAAGCGGTTCTGTTTGTGTTGGGCCGTTTACATTCTTTGGCCTAAAGATCTTAATAGGCTTAATAGTTAATATAGGAAACGAGTTTTCAAAGGCAGTCATTAGAATCGGATCATTTAGATTTTCGATACCACATGGTGGTAATCCAAAGATAGTATCTTTAAGATTAGTACCTTGTCCAGGAAACGTTTCCGATGAACTAGATGCATTTGGTTGATTACGATCTATCGGTGCCTTAACAGTATTGGCTACATCTTGTACACTACTACTAATCTTTCCTATATTATTAGTATTAGATGGTGTTCCTTTTGGTATTGTAGTAATAGGAGCGATAGATTGAGCATTTCCATCATTCATTAAGAAAGGGATAGTTATCACATCCTCTTTACTAAGATAATAAGCAAGTAACTAGATGTATAGAGCTCTAAGCCCCATATCATTACCAGCCATCATTGCGCTGTTATCTAGATTATTGTTATTTGTAGATGCGCCGTTATTACCACTAGATACAGTACTTGCTGCATTATTGGTATTGTTATTGGAGATAGTAACTACATTTGTAGTATTGGTAGCTACTATCTGCTTCATAAGTTCATTATTCTCTATAGTCTTCTTAGCTAATAGAGCCATTACTTTAGTAAGCTGCGATTCTAATTGAGAAGTATTGTTTGTAACTTTTCTCATTCGAGCATTAGCTATACCAGCAAGTTCGATTTTACGTAATTCATTCTCAAAAGTAGTATTACGTAATCCTGCTGTCAATCCTGTAAAGTTAACAGGTTCTGCCGCATTACCATAATTAGTATCATCGCCAACTAGACTCATTAGTGATAAAGCATTGGCGTATCCATCTGGATTATTAGTATTAATACCATAACTTTGTAGTTTCTGAGTTAGTAATCCGGATAAAGTATTGCTCATACTCATAGGTGTACTATTATCAGTTACACTATTAGAGACATTTGCATAATAGTTACTGTTAGTAGCATTATTATTAACAGTTTCATATTCTGATAGTGAGCCATATTTTACATTTGGTATATCATCCATATTAACTGGATTAGGCGCACCAATCTTCTTTGGATAATCACCAAACTGATTTACTAGATTAAGTCCTCTTACATTAGCCCATTTGCGCATCTCTACGTGTACTGGATCTTTCTTACCAAGTGGCCTAACCATACCATACTTGTTAAGCAATGTATCGTTAATACTATAACCATCTCTACTATTAATATCAATAGCAAGACCAAGATGGTGTTTGTTATATTGATTTGGTCTACCAACAGTATTAGGATTATTGGCCCTGTTATTCCATAATCTGGTTTGATCAGCAATACTCCTATATGCAGAAGTAACTACTACCTTACGATTATAGGTTTTAAACATCTCTTCTGCATATCGTAAGAAAGGTTCGCGCATTAGTGGATTAACCATCATAAATTTATCGATATTAGTACCAGAAAACTGTATAAACTTAGAAGCTCTTGTTCTATCATTTGATCCGGCTGGAACGTTTACGCTACCTTCCATCATACCATCTGCAGATGGTGGTATATTACTATTACTATTACTATTAGATGGATTAATGGCGCCTTTTAATCCTGCTTGCAGAAGTGCTCGATTTCTAAAGTCTATATGAATTTGCCTATTGATTGGAGTCTTTGGATCTGTAAACTTATGCGCGCCATAGTATCTTAATACTTTACCAGGATACTCCCTAGCTTCTGAAGGTACTGCACTGATTGCTCCATTAGAAGATTTCCATTTCTTAAAGTTTCCAATACCCCAATTATAGCGCATCATTGCATCTACAAGATCATTTGATCCACTAAGCATCATACCCATATAAGCAGAACCAAGCATAACATTATCTTCTGGTACTTCAACACTATATTTACCTTGTGGTATACCAAGATGTTTATGCGCATCAATAACAGCAGCTGGTCTAAGTTGCATTAATCCATAAGCATTTTTATCACTTTTTGCGTTAACTCTACCACCAGATTCTTGCTGTATAATAGCTGAGATTAACTCGGGATCAAGTCCTGTTCTTTGCGCAGCTATATATATTGAATCTCGCCAATCACCAAATATTTTAGGAGTATAACTTCTCCAATCACCATAGATAACATCGTCGCCTTGTTCTTGAGCGGCCTCTTTTATAGCAGCTTTTTTGCGAGCTTCTTCTGCTTCTTTAGTCATAACTCTACTATTAGCAATGTTTCCAAAAGTTATCTGTTTACCTATACTAATTAAATTAACAAGATCCATACCACGTTTCTTTAAGTTATCGGCGTCAACTGTAGTACGTTGATTTTTAGATAGATCTACATACTCTTTGAATCCCATACCATAAGTAGAACCAGCTTCATACATCTGATGTATTACTGATGCAAAGTAATCTTCATAGGCGCCTGGATTTGAAGACATCATATTATAAATATTGGCGTTCTGTTTAGCAAAGTTGGCAAGAGCATTAGTTACTAATGCATGGAAGTATGCATTAGGATTAATGTCCGCATCCTTTTGACCATTACCAATACTAAACATAGATTCATCGACGCCTTGATTCTTAAGACCATCTAAGAATGTATTATAGAAGGTAAATAAGTCTCTTGTCATAAAAGAGTGATATCTTTGAAAGTTTTTGATATCTTCCATAGCATTACCAGTACTCTTTGGATCTTTAAAGTATACAGAGTAATGACCAACTGAAGTTCTATCATTGACATACATTTTATCTAATAGTTTAGATTTTACTTCATTTAGTGCATCTTTAGTAGTAGTACCATCACCTCTATTAAAGGCTTCATTGTATACACTACTTATATCTTTTGGACCTTCATCTACATCAACTAATTGTCCTGCTATAAGCTTTTGAGTTTTTCTACCTTTTATCTGTTGATCAAACATGCCACTAAAAATTTGATTTGCGTCTTCTTTTGCTACTTTATCTGGAGAATCAATCATCATCTTATAATACTTTGATGTTAAACTATCATCCCAAATCTGTTGATTATTATATAGATCAATAGCCTTACCCTTAGACATTGCAATTTGGTTCTTAGTCATACCAACAGCTGCACCAGTAAATGCAGCAGTATCTTCTGTATTCTTTTGAATCATCTCTAATAGTTTATTAATGCGCACTTCTTTATCGTTTAATACATCATTGAATGATTCTTTAGTACTTTCTTTGAATTGCTCGCCAAATCTATTCTCTGGTGAGTATCCCCAGGAATCATACATTGATTGTTTAAATTCGACGTCTTTTCCTAAGGTTACAAGAGTCTTATAGAAACTATCTACATCGCCACTAATAGGTCTACCAAGTTCATCAAATTTAACAGCATCCTTTAATGCTGGATTGGCCTTGATTGCAGCTTCATTGATTTCTTTAAGCTTACCTTTTATATATGCAAGAGACATATCATCGAAGGATTTTTTCTGCTTATCGGTCATGAAAATCTTAATAGTTTCAGAGATGCCGCCCAAGATGTTACCACTCATGCTTCCTAATGTTTTTGGCTTAAAAAGATCGAAGATCTTTATAACATAACTAAAACCTTTTACTATTGCCTTATTGATAGTTTGTAGATTCTCTATTAGAGCATTCTTTAAGGAGTTGGAATTCTTAGTTGCTTCTTCTTTTGATTGCTCAATAGCTTCTGCTGTATTCTGCTTCTCTTCTTCCATTTGCTTCTGTTGCTCTTCGATAGCTTCATTAAGCATAGCTTCTCTTTTAGATGCGCCATTCCACCATCTAGAGATTGCACCAATAGTACTATCATAAATCCAATCAAATAATCCCTTTACAAAGCCGCTAATAATTGGGCCCAAGTTATTCCATAGAAACTTAACACTACCAGTTACTGCTTTACCAAGAGTACTAAACATATCTTTGGTAAACTGATATACTTGTTCACCAATGCTCATACCCTCTAGTTCGGTTTTAGATTTGGTAAGCTTCCATGCACTAAACATGGTACCAATTACTTCTTTGACGCCGCTATATATAGAATAGATGATTCCAGCAATTGAAAGCATTTTAGTAGCATTCTTTGCTATAAAGGCAAATGCTTTACCAACTACTCCAAATGTTTTTATAACTCCAGATATTACAAATTTGGAGCCAACAGACATATGTCTATCTAATTGCGCATTCATAAGCTCATTAAAATGAATCAATCGATTACGAATAGCTTCTTCCATTGGCGCCAACATCTCAACAAGTTTAGCTTTACTAGATTTGAAACCTTCTTTAAGTATTGGTATTATGTGCTCTCTAAATAACTTTGGCATTATAACAAAGGTGTTATAAAGACGCAATGCTTGTTTAACACCATAACTAATAGCATCCATCATCTTCTCTTTGATAAATTGTATCTGCTTATCAATAAAGGATGCTATAGACTTACCAATCTTACTATTCATCATACGATCTAATAAACTTTTAATGAATCTACTAGAAGCAGCCATAAAACCAACAGCACCTTCTGCAGAGATATTCTCAGCAATTTTATTAGCACCAAAGGCTCTGAAGATTGTTCGACCAATCCCCATCATTAAAGATACTTTAAGTGCAGTATTGATAGTTCTACTAAGTATATTTTGTAGTTTAGTTACTATACCACTTAAAAGCGCTTTAGTTTGAACATTGGCGTCTAGAATTTTATCGCTGGTTTGTGTAAGTTTTAAAGTGAGGCGGTTATCATTCTTTTGAAGTTCTATCTGATCCAGCGCTGCTTTTTGTAACTGTTTATCAGTCTTGATTCTTAATGCATTAATCTCCAAGTTTTGCTCATTGTATATATCGAGTGCGCTACTAATATCATCTCTCATTACATTAATAGCATCAGTAGTATCTCTTACAGCGTTAGCAATGGATGCTTGTCCTGGTATAATAATTTGTGGAGCATTTTGCGGCGCATTACCATTACCAATACCAGATAACCTATTGAACCCATTATTAACACTAGAATTAATGGTGAGTAATGCATGTGTTTGCAACATTAGCTCCCTTAGCATATCTTTCTTAAGGAAGTCTCTAATGTCTCTAGTATATGTACCAATAGCTTCTAGTCTATCAGGTATGATCTTAGTAATAGCAATGTTGGTTTCATTAGTGAAGACATCTTTAGCTCTAAGAACCTTATCGCTAATCTCCTTCATAGATGTAAACATCTTACCAATTAGAGGTAGATTACCTAATAGTTTAGCTGTTAGAATCTCTTTATTAGATGTAACGCCGCTATCAATAGCGTTTCTCATTCTATAATCAATATTACCAAGATTTTTACCAAGTTGTTTAGCCATAACTGCCATAGCAAGTCTACCCATAGCAGTTCTAGACATTGCAATAGAGATTCTATTATTGGTGGCAGCAATCTTGTTAATATCATTCTGTTGAACTTTACCGCTATTGATATCTATAAGCTTTTGTAGTAGAATGTTAGTTGTCTCTATTCTATTGACAATAGTATATGTTGCATCTATCAGATTCTTCATTTGTCCAATAACTGAGCCAGATGATGTAGCATTGGCGCTACTATTGAATCCATTGATACTATTTGCTATATTAGTGCCATTAAGTATAGGAGGTTTATTACTACTTAATCCATTAGCAAATCCATTGTTTATAGCGGCGCTAGTACTATTACTGTTGCTACTATTAGCAAATGAAGAGATTGCGCCAATGGCACTAATGCCTCCACCAAACATAGAAGCAACAGCATCTGCTGATACATTCGCTATAAAACATCACCTCCATTATTAATCATCATTATATACTACGATACCATCCATTATCGCTTCCACTGAATCTACTGATTCATATACTGCGCTATTATTAAGGTAATCAGTATTGTATTGAGATGCATAATCAACTTCATTATCATCATTACTATTACTCTTATTGTAATCTATATCATAATCTTTACTATGATTGATACTATCAATGAATAGTGTTATAACTAACCCATATGATAACACTTCAAATCGATCATAACCTCTACTAGTAAAGATTGGATCATCAACACTCTTTAGTATAATAGTACTTCTTTTTAGAGCTATGAAGAACTGTTTGATGAATGTGATATCATTGATGTCTACGTTCTTTTGATATTGATTCTTATAGATCTCCATATAATCATGTAAACGATGTAGTATGTTAAATATTGCAACAGAGATTTGAGATTGCATGCTGTTATATACTTGTATATCATGATGCAATGCACTTATATGATCAATGGAGCTATTGTTGATAGTAGCTGCGTATTGTAATATATGATGTGGTATGGTTTTAGAAGTTATGTAATCTATAATCTCGTTAGTTTTATTGCGTATTTGTGTATTGACATCTACATCATTCTTATGTAGAATGTTATAATAGTATGCTTTAGCTACAGTTTTCATAACTTGGTTAAACTTGTTGCGCATATCAATGATATAACGATATCTAGGATACATAGCATTAGTATCATCCATTATTGCCTTAATCCACTTATCATGAGTACTTTTACATATAGTATGAACCATCCATACTGTACCATGCATACCAATATATGTCTTCTTAGTAAGAGTATTGATAGTCTTATCCAGAATCTCTTGATTAACGATTCTTATGTATTTGTACTTTAGGCGCCCAAGAAAAACCAATCCAAGTAGATTGTTAGTGTCTATTGCTAACTGCGTATTACCAACCTTATAAGCCTTGATCATAATCAATGTTAAGATGTTATATATTGGTTGGCGCATAACATATACATTCTCTGGATACTGATTCATAATATCATCAAGTTCACTTATCTGTATACCAAGTATGTTGAATAGTCTATTGATCTCTAGTTTAGTAATACCATTCAATATACCAATCGAATATCTAACTTGACCAATCATCTTCTTGTATTGGTTATTGATGAAGTAGATTAACTTTGGCGATATATCTATGCGATCAAGAAGATCATCTACTGTAATGATTATACATCACCTCCTTCTAATCTCTATAAACTATTATGATATATAAGTTACATTGGCGCAATCACTGTATCAATTCTGATCTTCGATGCATCAATCCACAGAAACTCTGGATTATATGATAGTAATGTATCCTTATCTTTTGGTAGATGTGATTCATCGAACATGTATATGATATCTCTATTAGGGCTAATTACCTTACACGATAGGATCTCTGGAATAGTATCGTGAATATATCGTGTAACTTCAGACATAATAATCTTGGCGTTGAAGTTGGCCTTAAGTTGTAAGAATGATAGGATAACCTGCTTACATTCGTTTACTATATCATTCTTGTTTCTAGTAGTATTTCTAGTAATAAGTATCTGTAATCTTATAGTAGGTGGTAAATCACATGTCCAATTACCATACTTAAGAGATTCATCAATCTTATGAACTCTATCATTATACTTGAGATTTTCAGTGGCGCCGATAGTTTTAGCAAATTTGAAGTTCATAGTATCTGTAAGCATCTTATAATCGATTGTCTTACTATCTATTTGCGCCAATTGATAGAAGATGTTATTCTCTAGATACTCTATATGACTATCATAATACTGTTTATCGATTACTGGGATTCTGTAGATTTTATATGCAGTATTTGTCTGATTCTCTATCTTCTCTATATTGCACCACATAAGCTCACTAAATCTTCTTCTAAAGATAATGAAACCACTATACGATGCAAATGGTGAAAAAATGTTAGAAGGCGCGCCACTATTATCATTAAACTTATATAGAATCTGCACTTTATAGTAAGTATTGCCATTCATAATAAATTTTGGATTGTATGGTACTTTGAATCTATATGTAACCATAGTATCGTTAAAGCTGGCAATACTATCGATATCATAACTGTTACCGCCAGTTCCAATAAACAGTCTACATTGTACCTTATTAACATCAACTATCTGTAACTTATTAAGTATAACATCTACTATATAGCCATCAACGTTGAATCCATTGGAATCTTTCCATTTGGTCCATTGTACATCAACTTTAGTAATGCCAACGTATACCTTATCAATGGCTGGTTGCGTTTGCATACTTCTTGGATCTGATGGATCATATGCGAATGATAATGGATAACCAATATACTTATCAGTTAGTGATAGATCGAAGTCGTTGATGATAGTAATGTACTTCTTATAGGTATTATAGTATTTGGCGCCATAATATACTACATATTCATATAGAAACTCCCCAGGATAGAAATCTTGTATTGGTATCATACATGTAGTAGACATCTCATTAGTCTCACTACTAATATACTTATGCTCACATTGGTATCTTTTAGCAGGTTTACCTTCCTGACTAATCACAACGTAACTTTTAAATAGATCAGTTGATACATTGCTAGATATAATAAGGTTGTTAATAACGTTAACATGTGTGGGCTTGATGTTGGATCGATACATCGATTCATTTGGTAGAAATTCCAGTAGCGCCGATGATAATGAGATATCGATATCTACATAATCGATAGAGTCTTCGATCTTTGGGCGCCCAACAAGATTATGTGGTATGTATTCAAAGATACCAACTCTATTACCCTCTCTCTTTTCAATAGAGATATTAAAAGGGCATACAAACTCCTTTACTTCATCAGGATTAACGTAAACTTCCACGTTATCGGAATAGATGTATATAATCTTCTTATCGTGGCTATCATATAATGGATCATAGTTATCATATTCACTATCAATATACATAGCAGCATATAGTTCATGTTTATCTGGATCAATGGCATTACTATTGACAATCTTCATAGTATTTGGAACTAATTCTACTCCATTATTACCATGCTTCATTGCAAGTTTATATACATAATCCTTAGAAAGTATCGTGCGATCATCGTTAATTATATAGTTAAGATTAGTAGTTGGAACAGGGGCCCCATTCTCATCATAGATAACACTAAAGAGATCAATCTCATTAACATTAGTATCTCTTCTAAGAAGCATTGGATACAACTCTAGATTTTTAATACCAGTAACGCCTTCATAACCAATATAGTCATCTTTAGTAACTAATCTTCTAGCTGCACTAGTATGTGCAATAATGTTAGCTTTTGCGCGCTCAAGAGATTCTTCATTGTATCCATTATCAATGATAGTAACATTAGTACCATATATGTCGATTGGAGTATTGGAATAGTAATCAATCAATCGAGTATCTAGTTGTATTTGTCCAGGATGTGCTAATCCATCTTTACCTTTAGTAGTATATACTAGAATAGATGTAGTAGATCCTTCCTTAGGTTGCAATCCAAATACCCCATTACCATAACGAATAGTACCTCTACCATTACCAAAGTATTTAAATGTATATACTTTGTCTTTAGAAGTTGCGCTATATATTGATGGTATCTGTTCAAATCTTACTAATCTTGCATCTGATAGATTGTCATCTTTCATATAACATCCAATTACTATACTGTGAAACTGATCTTCAATTCCACCAATGTTGATATCGTAGAACTCTTTATATACCACATTAGTGAATCTTTCACTGTATGTAAAGATGCGTATTTGCCAAACTTCGGCGTTAAAGATTAGATACCTATTACCATCCTTGATTTCCACATTGATATCAATATCAGATACTACTCCAGTTACTGCATTTTTCTTCTGTACCTTTGGAGTCATACTAACATTGATTAGATAGGTATCTTTAACTAGATATGGTATTGGTCCCTCACATGCAGTGCCATTCTTTAATGTTAATTGATATGCGGCCGCATCTGTTGGAAATGGTATGTATATGGTTATAAAGCCACTACATGGAGTTGCATGTGATAGTTTATAGTCAAACATATTGGCATGATTTTGTAGAGAAGTTGGTAATGTTAATAGATGTGTAAATGCTTCATTCCATGCCATACTGTTATTAAATAGAATATCACTGGTTAGTAATGTTTGCGCCTGTGTTAGATATCCTAGGAAACCAGCTTCATATGTATCAGGATTCTTAGTACCAAGATTCTTATCAATGAGATCTATTAATGACTTCTTGATATCATAGGGATCCAATGATATGATTTCTTTGATGTTCTCAAATGATGCGATACTAATCACTTCCTCTCATATTCAATTATAAAATGGCCATATGTGCAGTTATTGTAATGATTGATATAAATGTATGGGTTGATAAGTTGCTGCGCATATAACTATGCCTAGGCTTTGTATACGCGCAATATTACAATACGTTTACATTGAATACTTGATCCTTTAAATTAATAACTCCATTACTCATAAGCTCTTTACCAATATCTAACAGTTGATCTACTATATCCTCTATGTCACTCTCCCTAAGATTAACAAAGTCTCTACATAATTTGGCGCAATCTACTAAATCAATACTATATGATACTTCAATACCATTAATAGTATGAGTGTCTCTATTACTATAAGTAACAGTAGTTTTCTTGAAATTGCCAGTATAGTATACTCTGTTATCGTTATTACATGTATACTTAAATGGAAAGCTTTTCTCATCAACATCTCTATATAAATGAGATGTTTCTGTAATCATGTAATGGGAGTTATTGTTGGCTATACCAATGCCTGATAGTCTATATACTGGTATGTTGATCACTCCTATTATAAAGATGATAAAAAAGGTGCCATCCAGGATGTCTCCCGGATGGCACAATTGATAAAGATTATTATTATCGGCTCTATACACCATTTCGAGCAGGCTGTCCAGTAAAAGTACCAGGGCCAGCTGCATCGGCGTACTTCTCGTCGATGATCCCATTGAGAACACTGATAGAAGATTTCAATAGTGATTGAGCTTGCTGATTAATTTCAACAGATGTATATGGATATATTGATAGGTAACTCTTTGAGATTATCTCTAAGTTTTCCCTCAATCCGCACCGGACATGAAACTTTCGCTTCATCCGGCGCTCCATCGATTAATTACCATAATGATCTTCTTTTTCTTAAAAGATTTAGCTCACTTGTATTGCGTTTTTATTACATATCTTTCTTAACTCGTTAACCTCTTTTATCTGGTCCTTAGTTAACTTTAGCATATTAAGATAGTATTGTAATGTATCCCGTCTTGTTCCATGAATAAGCTGATGAATCTCTTTGCACACTATCATTAAATTGTTGTAGTCATCTGTACCACCTAAATGTTTAGGTATGATATGATGACAGTTGATTTCGTTTACAGTTTGAAAGATGTATCCTGTTATAGCGCATTTGCCTTGTTGTGCTGAGAAAAGAGAGATTCTGTTATCATAATATTCGATTGTATTTCTTTTGGTTTCATATGATATATTTCTCATGCTATGTATTAAGTCTTTGTTACGAAAAGATAGATTCTTATGTATCATTTCTCTTCCAAGCGCAGTGTAATGTGTTATTTGTCCTTTTCTTTGCATTGGATCTTTCTTCTTTATATATCCTATTGGATATATTGGTCTTCCTGTACTTTTTAAGAATCTAACTTGATTGCTTGATTCAAATCTCTCTTTTTCAAACTCGCTTAATTGATTACCAGTTTTGCATATTCTATCTTTTAACCGAGTCTGTAGCGAAATGCGTATACTGTTGTTAATATCTGCACAATCTACTGATATATGTGTCGCAATTCTGTAATAGTTGTGTATTCCTATTACAATTGAGTTGTATAATTTGACTTCATCATCAGAAGTTAATCCATTTCTAGGATACTTTATACGCTTAATTTGCTCCTTTAGTTTCTCTTTGCATTTGATTTTTGCTTCATCTGACATAAATGAGTTGATAATATACTTAGAATGACCATCTTTTGTATAACCTTTAGATATAGCTTTCATTTTGAAGCCAAGGAATTTACCATATTGTTTTCGTATATCGATGATTCTCGTCTTTTTTGTAGATATGCTCAATTTTAGTCTGATTTTAAGCCAAGATGTAATTTCTTCTTTTACTTTTATCGCATCTTGTTTGCTTTTACAGAAAATTCTAAAATCATCTGCATATCTAACGATTCTCATCTCTTTAAGTTTAGTCTTCTTCATTGCGGCAAATGCTGTACTTTTACATTGATTACCGCTACTATTTATGGTCGTATAATATTTGGTTGTAATTGGATGATTACACCACATATCTTCTATATGATGATCAAGCTCATTAAGTACTATATTTGCGAGTAATGGAGATATGATGCCGCCTTGAGTTATACCTTTAGTTGGATAGATTAGGGATTCTTTTATCTGTATTGAAGTTTTAATGATTCTGTTTATGATCCATAGTAGACTTTTGTCTCGTATACCAAAAGACCATAATTGTCTCATCAACTTTTTATGGCATATGTTGTCGAAGAAACTTTCAATATCAAATTCAATAATGTAAAAGTTTTTCCCTCTGTTTACTAACTGATTAAACCTAGCAATTGCGTGTTCCACAGATCGATTTGGTCTGTAACCAAAACTGTTATCACTAAACTTAGCTTCACATATTGGTTCTAGGATCTGAATTATGCATTGCTGGATCAATCTATCCCATATGCAAGGTATACCTAAAGAACGTATATTACCATCTGGTTTTGGTATGTCAACTTTTTTAATTGGTTTTGGAAGATAACCCTTTATGCTTGTTAGTATTTGTATAACTTTATCAATAATTTCGTTTGGTGATAGTTGTGCTAAGTCTGATATTGTCAATCTATCAATTCCAGCACTTTTACTACCAGGATTATGCTTAATTTGTCTGTATGCCAGCAGTATGTTATTTGGCGCTATTATATGCTTCATAAGCTTGTTAAAAGTTATATTTTTACTACTTTCTGCATAAAGTTTATCAAAAGTTGATTGCATATCATAGTACTCGCTATGTCTGATGCTAGAAACTATCGGTAATGTATTATTAAAGCTTCCTTTAAGATACAAGGTATCACTCCTCTGAATATGTTATAGATGAGTGAGCCTTCGTCTAACCAAAAACATATTTGGTTATCCAGTAGTTTACCCAACAATCCTTGTTAGATATCATTATAGTATGTTAAACGACTTGTGACCATTCCTCTACTTCTATTACAGAAGCTTCATTGGTTCGATCACTACTTTTCAGCACCGGTTAACTAGCTTATTATTCTTCGACTAGAAACGCAACATGTATGTTATGCGCCCGATACCTTTCCACGTTCCGATAACCCTATCCATACATATGTATCCTTAGGTGCTTGCTATAAGCCTGTTAGCTTGATTGCGCCCGCCCCTTACTATATATGTAAGATTCGCGCAATAAGGATGTTCATAACCACCATTTTTACTAATCCTCACTAACAACAGTTGTCACTATTATTTGTGTTTCCACAAACTATTCGTCTAGACTCGTACATTCGCAAGTTTGTCAGATCTCTCGATCATTCTCACCATAGATACTTTGTGGACACCCGGCATATAGGATACACCATCTACCTCTAGATAGCTTTCGTTTGCTCCATACATATACTTCGTTACATGAGCTTTACGGTACCTCTCTGCCGACTTCCGCGAGCTCTACAACAAGTAGTGTTTCCACTAGATGCTGTTCGCAGTCTTAATGAAGACCCTTCGTAGCGTTACCTACTCATTTGATCCTTCGGGTTATTAGTTCTCTAGAGATGTAACTATTAAGCTGCCATCTCTATGCTATAGCTTTTCACTATAGAACGTGTCGCACAGTGATCAAACTTAAACGTTACTTGATATTCAATCTTATCCTGATTTTGATCATACTTAAATGCAGAATCTCTTAGATCTGTTGGCCAAATACCACTGTACACTTTTGCCATTTGGTTGAGTAGGTATATTATCTAATAACTACCCCTCGCCGAACCGGACGTGCACCTTTCAATGCATCCGGCTCTCCAGAAGTACTATACTTACTTTTACTATCCATGATGATTGTATCAGAGAAGTTGTATTGGGTTTTAAGTGGATGTGCGCCAAAGTATTCAACTTTACTATTTGGTTTTGTATCAGAGATTATACTATATGTTTGCCCATCTATTACCTTAGTACTGCCATACTTCTTAGCCACCTTATTACAAGTACTTTTTAACTTGGCCGCAATAGTTTTTAACATTGAAGTTTGTAATATCCACTTAACAGTACCAAGATCTCTCTGATTCTTAGCAAATGTATAATATTGCGCAAATCTTTCAAAATCTTCTCTAAATAACCTAATGATCTCGTAGATTGGCTTGTATATCCTATTGGATATGTGGATTGGTTTTTGATTCTTCATATATGGTTTTATAAAGGCGCGCATCACATTATCAGGCATATAGAATCCTACAGATCTTCTACCACTATTAGATTCTACTAATAGTATATTATACTCTAGGAATCTTATCTGATGCTTCTTATCGTCAGCTTTATGTACCTTATGTTGATCTTCATTGATCAATATACCATAATAGTTTTCAATCCACCTAGTAATCTCATTAACAAAAGATATAGCATCTTTGAAGTTACCACTATATGTAATAACCGATTGATTGCCATATCTTGTATAACAACTATTACTATTACCAATCATATTATCAATATATCTATCTAGTGGAGTAAGGTAGATGTTAGTTAATAGACAATCGAGATCGCTTCCAATTGGAGTATTGGAGTAGGTTTTATCATATGATAAAGATATCGGCGCATGCTTTAGCTTCTTCCTTAATAGCTCTCTTATACGATTGTCTGATACTATAACATGTAATGTATCTAATAGTAATGTATAGTTCATATGATCTATCACATTGGTTAAATCATATGATATAAAGAAGTTACAATGACTTCCATTACTATATACTCTATCTAGAGCACTACTTACATTTCTACCAACTCTATACCAATGGTTACTATCACTGAATTGATAAGGCTCATATACTCCGTTATATAGTAGTATATAAAGCGCTTCTTGTAATACAGTATCAACCATTGGCTCTACTTTCCACTTATGTTGTTCCTTATGCATCTTCTCTATTAGTTGATCTATTTGATTACTATCAACCTTATTGAAGTGCGTCGTCATACTATATAGATCTTTATTATATAGCATACGAAACATGTCATTGATAGGTACATTCATCATGGATCTTTTATTAAGTATATCTAGTATGATGTTTGGATCTCTTGCCATATGTATTCTAGGCTCCTCTATCCATAATAAGATATAAGTACTTCCTGCCTCACTTCCCCATGTAATCGGCGCTACCGTCTCATTAAGAGTACTATTGAGGCTCCGCACTCTATAAGCATATATATATGTATACATTTATAGAGCTTCCCAATTACAACATAGTAAACGTATTAGTATAGGTTAGGGCTCCAATTCATTACCATATAAAATCATCGGCGCAGATACTTACCATATACAACAAGAGCGCAATGTTGTATCTATCTAACAGATGTTATTATATAATACATCTACCTATCTATAAAAGGTACCATTGGTAATTAGGATTCAACCAGTATAGGCTTGCCCATACTATACAAGTTCTATAGATACCATGCTATTGTCCCAATATATGCATTGCTGCTATTATAGGTTAGGTATGAACTTCTAGGATTGGTAAGAATCTAGGCTATCTATGATAGCAATTTACTATGCTGCTGATTGGCGCACCACTCTTAGATCTGGAGTACAAATAATGTACATTAGTTTTCCTTTGTAATTCGCCTGCTTCCAACTGACATCCGTCATAAATCCATAAATTGGATTGCGCATGATATGAATCCACCTAGCAAGGATACGATAGGTTGGTACACCTTCCATCTCCCATAGAGTAAGTGATAGATCACCACTCATTTTAGAAGCTCCAGGTACGTGCCACTGCCCCCCATTCCTTCCCTCGTAGGTAATGGATTCCTGCGTCATATCTGGAATATCAAGTTGTGTAGTCATAGCAGTTAGATAGTTGGTATTGATTGCTTGATTTAATGGATCTGGTAATTGTGTAAAGAAGATTACGCCAAATCCAGTAATCATAGGTTCTGCGTTGTTAGAAGGTTCACCAAAGAATCTCCTGAATGTATCAGGATACTTCATATGATTAATAGACTCTTCATGTAACGCTACGTGCGGATTTCTGGCGCCGTAAAAGTTAGGATTAGCCTCTGCCAATAACTAGTATCTCAATTCCTCTCATAATTAATGTACGCCGCAAAGATGACGATACCATCTATGTTTAATTATTGCGGCGTCATAACATTCAATACTATTATAAACTAAACAGAGATGGTCAATAGGATCTGGTAGATAACCTGCTTAGGATCAAGCATAATATCAACTCTTACCCTATGACGAGAGATATCATAATCAGTTGCATAAATCTTTGTAGCGAATGTATTAAGCGCATGTGATGCTACTAGGTTACCTAGATAGGCATTAACTGCACTGTTCATTAATACCCAAGTCATACTATCATTAATATCGAAGATAAAGTTTCGTAGTTCTCGCTCAAGATCTCGCTTAATCTGTAGAACTAGACGAACAACGTTCACATCCTGATATTTGGATGTGCGCAGATATGACGTAGATTGGTTCCAAATTACATAACCATCGCGATTCTGAATGATTGGGTTGAATAATGATAGGTAACTCTTTGATACTATCGCTAAGTTTTCCCCCATTCCACACCGGACATGATACTTTCGCATCATCCGGCGTTCCATCATATCTAATATGATTAGAATCTCAATAGATCCGCTTATTATTAGATATGACTTGAGGCCATCCCTACTCATTCCCATTATAGGAAGAATTAAACGGTACTGCCTCTACTTTACCATTGGTTAACTAGCTTATTATTCTTCGACTAGAAACGCTACATAGCGCCCAATGGGATTCCACGTTCCAATAACCCTATCCATACATATGTATCCTTAGGTGTCTGCTTTAGGCCTGTTAACTTGATTGCGCCCGCCTCTTGTTATAATATCAAGATTCGCGCAATAAGGATGTTCATAACAACAATTCTTACTAATCCTCATTAACTTCCTTACGAATATACATATTTATATGTATTGAACTTATAGACCTGTACTTTCGCAGATTTGTCGGTGCAATCTCTTGCACATTCTCACCATAGATACTTTATGGACTCCCGGCATATAGGGTACACCATCTACCTCTAGATAGCTTTCGTTTGCCCCATATAGATTACGTTACATGGGCTTTACGGTACCTCTCTGCCGCCTTCACCGAGCTTCATACACCACTAAATAGTAATGCATGTCGGAGTATTAGAGAAGACCCTTCGTAGCGTTACCTACTCATTTGATCCTTCGGGTTATCAGTTCTCTAGAGATGTAACTATTAATATTAAGCCGCTATCTCTATGCTATAGCTTTTCACTATAGAACGTGTCGCACTGTTGTAATTCATAAAAAGATCCTGATAAGCAGGCTCGCGATTAAGGTTATAGCGCAATTTCTTAACTTCTGGACACATACCCCTCTTAGTACCAGCAGGAGCATGATGTCTACCATAGCGCTTATCGGTCAATGCATAAGCTCTAGCTGCATGATATACAGGAGAGATCCAAATATCTCTACCAGCATAACTATCATATATCTGAGAATATGGTTCATAGATAGCAATGAATGGTGTATTAAATGGTCTACCAACTCCACCTTCAGAAGTGCGCGCATCATATGCAGCCTTAGCAGAAGCATTATCGCCAAGATCAACAATACCAAAGCAATCTTGATGTCGCGCCTCAATTAGTGTATTGATAGCAATCTTAACATCTCCTGGATATCCGGCATCGAAGATTAAATCAAAGAGACGCATCTCTCTATCTAATACATCAGATTCATATGGATTATTTTGATCAGGAGATGCAGGATTAACAATCTGACCAGTATAGGCTCTAACAAGAATGCTAGTAGCTTGTTCCCAATCAAGATTATCATATTTATCAAAGATAGTACCATCATCGCCATGTTGGAACTTTGGTGGTAGACTGGTAGAGCCGGCCCTATTCCTTAGAGAGAATCTTTGGAATAACTGCTGCATATCACTATGAATATTCTTAGTGAATAAAGCATTATCGGTAAAGATTTCTCTATTGATTGCAACTCTAACTATATTACTATACCTATTAACTACATCCTCGATAAACATAGAGTTACCACTTAGGTCTTTATGATTTGGATTGAATGATACTTCATATGATTCAATCTTAAGCTTGTTACCTCCACGTGTATCATATATATCAAGGATTAATACTCTATCAAAGTCTTTATTTTCGTGGATACTTCTCTTACTGAGGCGCATATCGACGTGAATGTTATTATAATAGGAGCCGCGCCCAATAGGATAGAAGATAATAAATGGCTCGATAGTTTGTTTGGTCATAGATGCATCAGGTTCAGCGTTATTAACAATATCGTTTAACTGTTGTACTCTATGTGCATAAGCGACGAAAGAAGCGTTAATATCTGCAGTCCAGATAATATCCTTCTGGAATACATACTTGCGCTTATATTCCATACGCTGAGTTTCGATATTACTGATATATCTATCAAGTACAACCGATTGAAACTTATCAGTTTGATCAGGCTCTGCTACATCAATGCGCAAGAACTTCCAAGCAGAAGGAGTTCTAACTGCAATCTCTCTTTCATGTCCCTGCCACTCAATAGTAGTAGGTTCATCACCAATAATAAAACGATCACCTGTACTAACTACAGTTGGCGCCTCATTAGTAAAGACATAATCTCTATCAATGAATACTTTGTTATACTTCTCAAAGTACCACTCTTCCATATCTTCACGATAGACTAGAATCTCACCTTGGTGACTAGCGAGTTTGGTATCAATAGGATTACTACAAACTAGATAAGCATCCTTATCGTTAGGTTTACCTGCTGGAAACTCATCAATAATATCCAAAGCATTAGCATATGTACCATTCTTGTTTGGATTGATGTTATCATATGGCCGCCAAAGAGCAAGAGATGGTAGTTGCTCATAAGTAACAGCAGCGCACATTGGAATATTATTAATGGTTGCCATACTAGTATCTTTAATCTCTTTATACGCCCAAACTACTGGCGCCTCAGAGATACAAATAGCTAGTTTACCTTCCTTACCAGTCCAAGTACCAGTTGCAGGAGTATTACTGATATTTGGGATATAATATCGGTCGTTGAGTTTTGGAGTAGTGGGAGGTACTAATGTAGTTACAGAGATAATAGTACCAAGATTCTCTGGTCCCACATGGATAAACTCAAACTCTCCATTCTCATTAGTAGCAAGACCAATATTAGCATATGCTGCCTCGCGCATCTGAATTGCACTCTTTTGGAACTTACCATATAGGTTATTGTAGATGTTGGACATAGCAGCACAGTTAGTATGATCGGGCGTAACCCTAATACTATACAAACTTGTTGCATATGTTAGATACTGTAATGCAATTTTAAGGCCCTGCCCATAACGAGTAACATCAACATTACCATATTTAGATAATAGTTCATCGGTTCTACCATTAAGATCAAGCTGGTTATCTGGGCCCTTTTCGCTCATAAAAACAATAAAGCCAGTACTAGCCGGCGTTGATCCAATAGAGAAAGAATTATCGACTAATTCGGTGTAAACACCAGGAAATAGACTCCAAGGTTCTCCCAAAGACAAGTAACACTTCCAATCATATGATATAATTATTAACTCATATACTAATCAGTTCGTGCATACACTAATCAGTTATAATATCTCTCTTATGATATACTACTACATAAAGGTTTCTAAACCTTTATTTGCATATGTAAGAAGCTGTAAAGTATTACTATCTAATGCATTACCAGATGTAATATTTGCGTATAGTATCTTAGTTAGAATAGTAGTTGGCATGTAGATTTCACTACAAGTATAGTTTTTCTTAATGGAACCCTTTTTCTCTTCGTACATCTTTTTAACGCCAGATACTACTTTATAGCAATAATCAAATATCTGTTTATCTGCAAGATCTCCAAAGCCAAGCTTAGTACCATCAAAGATACCTTGCATGTTACTTTTCAATGGTAACATATACTTAAAGAAAGAGTATGCACTCTTTAGATTACTGTATAAACGTTTTGCATCTTTCCTAGAATCCCATATAAACTTGATACTATCTATCAATCCTGGCGCACTTTTAATGATTGCACCAATTGCTTGTAAACCGGTACTAACGAGAGATCTCTCGCGCATTTCCATTGCAGAGTATACTCTATTACGTTCATCTACAACATGTAATACAGGAGATATAATGTTCTTATTTATATAAGAATCCACAGTTTTATCGGCAGCCTTTACGATAGCCCTGATTTGTTGAATATTTGGCATGGTTTGGTTTGGTAAGAGTTGCGCGTCATATCTGACAACGCTACTATTTTTGCTCTTATGTTTTGATAGGAGAGCAAGGTTCTGATTCATTCGTGTATAAATTTGCTGACGAATCTTTAAGATGTCTGTTCGAGTAAGACGTCGCATTCTATTGGCGGCATTAAGATTTCTAATAGCGCCAGCATTATGAAGATTAGCAACTACTGATCTAGCAATAGGATTATTAACAAGTGCGGTTCTAATGTTATCAGTATTAAGGTCATTTGCACTTCTATAGATGCCATATACATTATTACTGATATCTTTTACAATTTGCTTCTTATAATTATCAACCATTGCTTGTGTAGGATTTGCTATTCCATGCATCCTTTGAGTAACTCTTTCATCAACATATTGCCTTAATGAATCCGCGTCTTTGATATTGTTCATTCTCCTAATATTACCTAATAGGCGCCCCTTACTTATATGACCATCTGGTAAACTAAGTGCTATCTTCTTAGTATAATCCGTAGCTAAACGTATACTATTTACAAGATCTCTAACTGATGCATTCGATGATAAAATTACATCATCAGTATTAGTTAAATTCTTTCGCAGATCGTTATTGAACTGTTCATTTGGAACATAGCGAATCTTCTTTAACATATCTTGATCATTCTGTATAAGAGCTTCACGATTTTGAATTTCTTGTTTAGATAGGCGCTTCTCTGCCTTACCATCAAGGGCAGTAGCTAAAGCTTTATATGTAACTGTTATGTCATTATTGATAGTGGCTGCTTCTTTGCTACCAAGTGACATACCAGATAATTTTGATAGTTCTTTCAATCTATTAGATAGAGATGTAATCTCGCTAGCATTCTTAGTAACTTCTACATTATGAGCCTTATCTACCTTAGATAGTCCT
>ERZ773066.287-NODE-287-length-29636-cov-6.898415_pt1 | contig 29636 bp, 22 predicted proteins | sample MGYA00580573_ERZ773066 | MGnify/ENA primary metagenome ERZ773066 (study PRJEB29015, sample SAMEA2738128) | human oral metagenome | biome: human oral; feature: human-associated habitat; material: saliva | place: China | collected 2203 ... | reverse complement strand
ATTAAATGATTTCAAAGTATAATATAAAAAATAGAGAATCTTCTTTTCAAGGATTCTCTACCAATTCCATATAAGTAAAAGAGGATTATCCACAAAGAAAACAGACTATCCTTATTTCTCCTTATAAATAACATGATTTGCACCACTAGTAAACTCTAATGACTCAGGATGCTCATCCACAAAACTCTCGATGTGACGAATACGTTTCTCTTCAAATATCTCATCAACAGAAATTAATATTCCCGTTTCTTCAACCTCACCAAATCCATAGTTGATAGCAGTGCCAAATAACTTCATTGTTGGCGATAGATTCATATATGCATTAACAAGTGGTGGAATATTGTAACCTAACTTGCGAACCTCACTATTCAGTATCTTATAGTCATCCTTGAAGCTTTTACCATTAAAAAGAGTTTCTAATTCATCAATAGGGGTATCTATTTTTAACGGTTTAATCGGTATAATTAAATCTTCCTTATCATCAAAATACTTCTTTAAGAAGTATAGTATCATATCCCTACCACGGCGTATATAAGAAGGATACATTGTCATCTTCCCAAAAAAATACTTACAATCTGGATTCAAGACAGTCAATGCGCCAAGACCATCCCAAAGGTTATCTAAAGCAAAGATACTCTTTGCATTGCGACGAACATTTTGATATTCTATGGAAACAAAAGAACGTCCTAATTCAACAGTATATGGTGCATAATTCTTCATAAATTTATCAGAAAAATGAAACATATGACTTGTTGCCAATACTGGTTGTCCATCTTTTGCTATTTCCCAGTCGCTTCCGAAAATATAACGATACCCCCCTATAATCTCCTCAGCATCGGGATTCCAGACAATAAGTTGACGACAACAATTATCCATTGTATCGAACTCGTCAATATCCATTGACTTACCCGTACCACCACCAGCATTACGAAATGCAATCTCACGAAGACGACCGATTTCCTTCATTACATTAGGTGCATTTTTAGCTGTTATGACGTAGATTTCATTATGACTCTTATTGGTCATACGAAGTAACTTATCTACAGTCAGCTCGCTTTTGAGCACTTCCTTACTGATGGGTTGGATGATTTCTTCTTCCATATATGTACTATTCTTTTGCTTTCTCTTTAATTCTCTCATTCATTTCTATCCCTTAACTATCACTAGCCTCATCGAATAGAACTATAATTCATACACCTTATCTTCTACAAACTTAGCCCATTCCATCGGTGTTCTTGACTTATCAAATGTTTGCCATGGAATAGGTTTCCCAATAGCTACACGAAATGTCTTCCCAACATTTTTATACATTTCATCGACAAGGAAAAGCATTGCAATATTCACTTTTTTGACATATTTATCACTAAAATGAGCTATGCGGTAGAAGCGTTCGGAATTTCTACCTCCAAAAAAGATAGGTACAACATCACGATGATATTCGACACTTTTAGTAATAAATGTCTTCTTCCATTCGAGGTCATGAACACGTCCATTTATCTTCCTACTATTCAATCCTGCTGGAAACATCAACATGTGATTATCACTTTGAAAACCAGCTTCTACCATACGAGGGAAATCTCGACTCTGTTTACCCGTTTTATTAATTCCAATACAAACGGGCTTTAAACCAGGAAGATTCAATAGTAAATCATTGACTAAATAGCGAAACCTCCCATCATAATGTTGGCCAATGATAGCCCCTAAGGCTACACCATCTTGCCCACCAAGAGGATGGTTAGAAACAAATGTATAAAGTTTTCCGTCGTTCTTATCTGGTAGATTTTCTAGACCTTCAATTTGTAAGGTCATGTCAAGATATGATACACATGCTTTGAGCCATTCTGTTCCTGTCAATCCTCTATTATCCCACAGAAACTGATTGACTTCAGCCTCGTGAATAATGTGCTTCAGCCACTTTACAACAAAAGAAGGAACAAACTTTGCCTTTGCCCCCATTTTATCAACAAGTATCTTATCGATGTCTATTGTCTTCTCTATCGAACTACTCATGTTATCGGAAATCCTCGTAATAACATGCAAAAATAACGAAACCATTTGAATTAGCTATCTTTTTTGTCGAAAAATATGTAATTTACACGAAAAAAGTATGCGCCTAACTGGTTTCAGAACACTGTATTTACCCCAAATAAAGCGTTAATTTTCACAAAAAAAAGAGCCTTTATAAAATATAGTGGAGTATAGTGGGGATATGTGGGGAAAAATATGTAACTTTGAAGCCAAATACGAGTTTTATAAGAAGTACGCATGAGGTTCTTAGGAAATATTGAAGCAAAAACAGATACGAAAGGTCGAGCTTTTCTGCCTGCTACATTCCGCAAGGTGCTAAACGCATCTGGCGAAGACTCGTTGATACTGCGCAAAGACATCTTTGAAGCGTGCCTTGTACTATACCCCCAATCAGTTTGGAATCAACGTATGGATACTTTGCGCAAGCGATTAAGCCGTTGGAATAAACGAGACCAGATGATTTATCGTCAGTTTGTTACTGATGTAGAAATTATCACGCTGGACAATAGTGGACGATTCCTCATCCCTAAGCGATATCTAAAAATGGCTAACATCAATCAACAAATACGCTTTACAGGGATGGATGATTGTATAGAAATCTGGTCAACAAGCGATTCCAAACAACCTTTTATGTCGGCAGAAGAATTTAGCAAAGCCATGGAAGAAACCATGGAAACAGAAGACTTCGACTCTAGTAGTTTATTAAATACAGACAAATAGACACCCACAACAAACGGAAAAGATGATTAAAACTGCAGAAACATATCATGTACCTGTACTCCTCAACGAAAGTATTGAGGGGTTGAACATTCATCCTAATGGGGTATATGTGGATGTCACTTTTGGAGGTGGAGGTCATAGTCGCGAAATACTTTCTCGCCTTAAAGAGGGATGTAGTCTCTATAGTTTCGATCAAGATGCAGATGCCGAGCTGAATATTAGCAAGATGGGGTTAAGCAACTATCAAACAGATCGTTTCACTTTCGTTCGTTCGAACTTTAGATATCTAAAGAACTGGATGCGCTATTACAACATAGACCATATAGATGGTTTATTAGCCGACTTGGGAGTCAGTAGTCATCATTTTGATGATGAGACTCGTGGCTTTTCTTTCCGTTTCGATGCACCCCTCGATATGAGAATGAATAAGCGTGCTGGACGCACAGCAGCAGATATTCTTAACGAAGAAGATGAAGAGAAACTGGCGAACATATTATATCTCTATGGTGAAATAAAACAGTCCCGTCGTATCGCATCAGCTATCGTCAAGGCAAGAGCACAGCTGGTATTCAAAAGTACAAATGAATTGCTAACCATCGTCGAACCATTTTTCTCTCATGCAAGAGAGAAGAAAGACATGGCGAAGATGTTTCAAGCACTACGCATCGAGGTCAATCATGAAATGGATGCTTTACGTGAAATGCTACTTGCTGCAACTGACTTGCTTTCACCTGGGGGACGTCTTTCAGTAATCACCTATCATTCTTTAGAAGACCGAATGGTTAAGAATATCATGAAGTCGGGGAATATTGAAGGAAAGGTAAAGCAAGATTTCTATGGGAAGAGAGAGACACCTTTCAAACTAATAAACAATAAGGTTATCACAGCAAGTAACGCAGAACAAGAGCAGAATCCACGTAGTAGAAGTGCCAAACTAAGAATAGCAGAAAAGAAAGCAAATGATTAACAAGAACGACATAAAGAATCTAGATGTAACCGCTGAAAGCTTTCGTGGTAGAGACAATACGGATAATGACAAATCTGAATCGGTCATTAATCCACTCGCCAAAGGTGATATCTATGAGAGAGAAGGGTCATCTTCAATAGCGTTAGAGGTTACAGATAGTAATAAAGGAACAAACTTTCCCCACCTTAAAGGTGATATATTAACAGAGAAGAGAGTTAAGGACATCCCTGCTCAAGATGAAGAAGAGCGAAAGAAAGAAGCAAAACGACAGATAAAGGAAGAAGAGAAAAGACATCAAGAAGAAGAATGGAAGAAAGAGGAAGAAGCTGAGGTTAAGATTCTCAAAGCAGCAATCGCAGAACAAGCGCGCGAGGATGAACAGCCTCAATCATCCAACTTTACCTTGAGAAAGATACTTGGTGGCGATATTCTCTCAGCCCATCTGTTACGCAATAACATTTGGTTAGTCCTCGTCATTGTTGGCTTCACCATTATATACATATCTAATAGATACAGCGTTCAGAAATATCTGATAGAGATTGATAAACTTAACACAGAGCTAGAAGATGCAAAATATAGAGCATTATCAAGTAGTAGTCAACTCACAGAAAAGTCTCGAGAAAGTCATATTCTAGAGTTGCTAAAGAATAGAAAAGACAGCGTTCTGAAAATGTCAGATCGCCCACCTTATATAATAAATGTCCCAGAGAAGTAAATAAAATGAGCAAGTTCAATAATAGAAAGATTATCCCACGTTACAGCGCCATCGCTATTGTGATGTCGCTGATTGCACTTGCTGTACTTGGGAAAACCATCTACACGATGACTGCTAGTAGGTCTTATTGGATGGAAGTTGCTTCTACGCAAAAGAAAGATAGTGTAAGGGTAAAACCTACAAGAGGTAACATTCTTAGTTGTGATGGGCAACTCATGGCTAGTTCTCTACCAGAGTTCAAAGTGTATTTAGACTTCAATGCTCTTAAAGAAGCAGGCAATGATACGGCATTTATCGATAGTATAAATTACATCAGCAAAGGTCTTAACAACATCTTTCCAGAGCGCTCTGCTGCAGACTTCAAAAAGCAACTCTTAGAAGGATATCATAAGATGAGTAAGCACTGGCCAATATGGGATGAGCGCATAGACTACAATACTTTCAAAGAAATACAGACCTTACCTATATTACATCTATCTAAGTTTAAGAGTGGATTTCATTGGGAAGAATTCAATGCTCGTCGACGTCCCTTTGGTTCATTGGCACAGCGTACCGTTGGTGATATGTTCGGTGCAAAAGATACAGCACGATGCGGACTTGAGTTATCATATGACTCTATATTGCGTGGAACAGATGGTATCATTCATCGTCGCAAAGTTCGTAATAAATACTTAAACATCACAGATACACCTCCTGTCGATGGTGCAGACATCATAACAACCATTGATGTTGGTATGCAAGACTTAGCAGAAAGAGCCTTAATAGACGAGCTCAAAGATCCTAATGTGAATGGTAATGTGGGCGTTGCTATCGTTATGGAAGTTGCTACCGGAGATGTGAAAGCCATCGTCAATATGGATAAATGCAGCGATGGACAGTATCGTGAAATTAAAAATCATGCTGTTAGCGACTTACTTGAGCCGGGTTCTGTATTCAAGACAGCCTCTATTATGGCAATCCTAGACGATGGTTTGGTCGACACTACCTATACTGTTCAAACAGGTTCAGGAGTATGGCCAATGTATGGTAGAGACATGAAAGATCATAACTGGACACGTGGTGGCTATGGTACGTTAACACTGCCATGGACATTGAAATATAGTTCGAATATAGGTGTTAGTCGTATCATTGACTTACATTACCACAAGAATCCAGAGAAGTTTGTTCAGGGTATTTACGACCTCGGACTCGCTACTAATTTTCACATACCAATTGTGGGCTCATCACCTGCTAAGATACGTATGCCTCATAAGAATCACCATGGGCAATATGACAACTGGAGTGCAACAGCACTGCCTTGGATGAGTATCGGATATGAAACACAGATTCCTCCAATCTCAACCCTGGCATTCTACAATGCTATTGCTAATGGTGGAAAAATGATGAGACCACGCTTTGTAAAGCAAATCGTAAAGAATGGTCAAGTAATTTATGACAATCCGCCACAAGTAGTAAAAGAACATATTGCCAAAGAAAGTACCATCAAGGATATTACAAGAATCCTAACAGAAGTAGTATCAGAAGGTCTTGGCAAGAGAGCAGGATCAGACAAATTCCTCGTTGCTGGTAAGACTGGAACAGCCCAGATGTCCAAAGGTGCAGTTGGTTATAAGGCTGGTGCTGTAAACTATCTACTTAGTTTTGCAGGCTTCTTCCCTGCAGACAAACCTCGTTATAGTTGTATCGTTTGTATTCAAAAGAGCGGATTACCAGCTTCAGGTGGTGGTATGAGTGGCGTCGTTTTCCACCATATAGCAGAAGGTATAATGGCACAGAGTCTGAAATTGAATGTTACCGATGCACGTGACAAATCATCGATACTTATCCCATCAGCAAAGATAGGAAATCTATTAGCAACAGACTATGTTTTAAATGCACTTGGCTTTAATGTAACAAACGGATGGAATGGTGCATATCCCTTCGGAAACCCAGTTTGGGGAACAACCACAGAGAATGGTAAGACTCTTACCTTTCATAAGGAAGACATAAATCAGGGGAGTCTAGTACCGAATGTACGTGGTATGGGAGCTCGTGATGCTGTCTATCTAATGGAAAAGAGAGGTATTAAAGTACGCATTACAGGTAGAGGTCGTGTTATAGAACAGAGCTTGGCACCTGGCGACAAAATAAAAAATGGTATGCAATGTTCACTTAGATTGGGTTAACATACTAGTGAACAATAAACAAAGATATAATAGAACAAAGATATGAAATTAAGCGAATTACTCAAGAACATCAACCCTACTACCATCAAAGGGAGTACCGAGGTTGAAATTGCTGGTGTAAACATTGATAGCCGAAAGATTGCTAACGGTCATCTATTCATTGCCATGAAAGGAACACAAGTAGATGGTCATCAGTTTATTGGAAAGGCTATAGAACTAGGTGCGGTGGCTGTATTATTGGAAGACATGCCAGACACTCTGAATGAGAATGTTACCTACGTACAGGTTGAATCAACTGAGAAAACTGCTGGCGAAGTTGCAACATTGTTCTATGGAGACCCATCACATAAACTAAAGTTAGTTGGTGTCACAGGAACAAATGGCAAGACTACTATTGCCACCTTATTATATAATATGTTCCGTGAATTCGGTTATAAAGTTGGGTTATTATCTACCGTATGCAACTATATCGATGATAAGGCAATACCAGCCGATCACACAACTCCAGATCCAATAGAACTCAATCGACTCCTAGCAGATATGGTTGCAGCTGGATGTGAATATGCATTCATGGAATGTTCTAGCCATGCGATTCATCAGCACCGTATCAGTGGATTAGACTTCACAGGAGCTATATTTACAAATCTTACACGTGATCACCTCGATTATCACAAAACCTTCGAGAACTATCGAAATGCGAAGAAGATGTTCTTTGATGGTCTTTCAAAGCATGCCTTTGCCATAACAAATGCTGACGACAAGAATGGGATGATCATGGTGCAGAACACGAAAGCTACCATCAAGACATACTCAACCAAACGCATGGCAGACTTCCGTGCAAAAATTCTTGAGTGTCATTTCGAAGGCATGTACCTGGAGATTGATGGAAAAGAGGTAGGCGTTCAATTTATTGGTAAATTCAATGTTAGCAACTTATTGGCTGTATATGGTGCAGCAAAGATGCTGGGCAAGAAAACAGATGAGATACTCCTCGCACTTAGCACATTGAAGAGTGTGAATGGACGCCTTGAGCCTATTCAATCCCCAGAAGGCTTCACTGCCATTGTTGACTATGCACATACTCCTGATGCCCTGGAGAACGTCTTGACTGCAATTCACGATGTATTGGATAACAAAGGCGGACATATTATCACCGTTTGTGGCGCCGGTGGTCATCGTGATAAGGGTAAACGTCCTTTAATGGCACAGGAAGCTGTAAAGCAGAGTGACACTGTTATCCTCACAAGTGATAACCCACGAGATGAAGATCCACAGGCTATTATCAATGACATGATGGCTGGTCTTGATGCTACACAACGTAAGAAAGTCCTCAACATAGTTGATCGTAAAGAAGCTATACGCACTGCTGCGATGATGGCGAAGAGGGGAGATGTAATCCTTGTGGCAGGTAAAGGACATGAAACTTACCAAGAGATTAATGGTGTAAAGCACCATTTCGATGACCACGAGGTTATCCGTGAGATCTTTGGAATTAAGTAAGAACAATAAAGAGAAGTAATATGCTGTATTATATCTTCCGCTGGTTAGACCAGTTCGGTATCAGTGGTTCCCACCTTTGGGGGTACATAAGTTTCCGTGGCATATTGGCTATGATACTGGCATTGCTTATATCGGCATGGTTCGGAGAGAGATTTATCAAGTATCTTAAAAGCAAGCAGATCACGGAGACACAACGTGATGCAAGCATTGATCCATTCGGTGTAAAAAAGATAGGAGTACCCTCAATGGGCGGTATTATCATTATCGTTGCATTGTTAGTACCCGTCATCTTGCTCGGTCGATTGCGTAACATCTATCTAATCCTGATGATCATTACAACCATCTGGTTGGGTTTTCTCGGTGGAATGGACGACTTTATCAAGATCTTCAGACATAATAAAGAGGGGTTAAAGGGCAAGTATAAGATTATAGGTCAGGTCACAATCGGACTCATTGTAGGTCTTGTTCTTTGGGCATCACCTGATGTTAAGGCGAACTTGAATCTTGAAGTAGCCAATCAAAACGGTAAGGAAGTAGTTATAAAACATGAGGCTAAGGCGGAGAAAACGCTGAAAACGACCATACCATTCGTGAAGTCACACAATTTAGACTACTCTGAAATCGTTGGATTCTTAGGTGATTATAAGACAGCTGGCGGTTGGATTCTATTCGTAATCATGACTATTTTTGTCGTGACAGCCGTCTCTAATGGAGCAAACCTTAATGACGGAATGGATGGTATGTGTGCTGGAAACTCCGCTATAATCGGTGTTGTTCTCGGAATTTTAGCCTATGTCAGTAGCCACATACAATATGCAGCCTACTTGAATATTATGTATATTCCAGGAACGGAGGAGCTAGTAGTGTTCTTCATGGCATTTATTGGAGCACTGATAGGTTTCCTTTGGTATAATGCTTACCCTGCCCAAGTTTTCATGGGAGATACTGGTAGCTTAACCATCGGTGGTATCATTGCTGTAGGAGCTATCATCATACATAAGGAATTGATGCTTCCAATCCTCTGTGGAATATTCTTCGTTGAGAGTTTGAGTGTCATCGTACAAGTTTGGTATTACAAATTAGGTAAGCGTAAAGGCGTTAAGCAGCGTATATTCAAGCGTACTCCTATTCATGATAACTTCCGTACTCAGGACTCACAATTAGACCCCGACTGCAAGTATCTGATAAAAGTACCACATGGAGCAGTACACGAAAGCAAGATAACTTTGCGCTTCATCATCGTAACGATTATACTTGCAGCATTAACACTTATCACTCTTAAAATCAGATAAATACGCTTTCTCGATACGATCAAGCTCTTTACACAAAAGAAGGAAACGCCTATTAGCCATCTAACTAGGCGTTTATTCCAACGAAGAAGAACGCTTCTTTGTATTGAAGAAAGGCTTATCTTAATAGGACGATGCAAATACTAAGACATCATCCAAGTAGATATTAGGAAAGAAAAGAAAGGAAATAGATATGAAAAGAATCGTAATACTTGGTGCTGGAGAGAGCGGTGCTGGTGCAGCTGTACTAGCAAAGAAAGAGGGCTTTGATGTCTTCGTCTCAGATATGTCAGCTATCAAGGACAAGTATAAGAAGCTACTTGATGAGCATCATATAGAGTGGGAAGAGGGACACCACACGGAGGATAAGATCCTTAATGCTGATGAAATCATCAAGAGTCCAGGTATTCCTAAGGAAGCTCCAATGATTCAGAAGCTCATGGCAAAGGGTACTCACATCATCAGCGAAATTGAGTTTGCAGGTAGATATACCAACTCTAAGATGATATGTATCACTGGTAGCAATGGTAAAACGACCACAACAAGCCTCATCTATCACATCTTTAAGGATGCAGGATACGATGTTGGATTGGCAGGAAACATAGGCAATAGCCTTGCATTGCAGGTTGCAGAAGACCCACATGCATATTACATCATTGAGTTGAGTAGCTTCCAACTTGATAACATGTACAACTTCCGCGCTAATATTGCCATCCTCTTGAATATTACTCCAGACCATTTAGATCGCTACGACTTTAAGTTTGAGAATTATGCAGACGCCAAGATGCGTATCATTCAGAACCAAACTAAGGATGATAGTTTTATCTATTGGAATGATGATCCAGTAATCAAGAAGGAACTAAAGAAGTATGATGTACATGCTGTATGTTATCCTTTTTCAGAGCTAAAGGAGCATGGTAGCATTGGTTATATTGAAGAAGGACAATACAAGATAGAACAACCTGAACCTTTCAACATGGAACAGGAAGACTTGTCATTAACAGGTCGTCACAATATATATAACTCTCTTGCTGCTGGCATAGCATCAAACATCAGCGGTATAAAAAAGGAGTGTATCCGCAAGAGCCTAAGCGACTTCCCGGGTGTGGAACATCGTTTAGAGAAGGTTTGCAAGGTGGCTGGAGTTCAATATATTAACGACTCAAAGGCTACAAATGTAGACGCTTGTTGGTATGCATTAGAGAGTATGCGAACCCCAACAATCCTCATTCTTGGAGGCAAAGATAAAGGGAATGACTATAATGCCATCAAAGATTTAGTGAAAAAGAAATGTTCTGGACTTGTTTATCTAGGCGCTGATAACAAAAAACTCCATGACAATTTTGATAGCTTAGGAATCCCTGTTCGAGACACACACTCTATGAAAGATTGTGTTGCCGCATGTGCAGATATGGCAAAACCAGGCGATACTGTATTGTTGAGTCCATGCTGTGCTAGCTTTGACCTCTTTAAAAATATGGAGGATAGAGGAGACCAGTTTAAAGCACTAGTTAGAGCTTTATAAGATACTGATGCTCGATAACGGAAAGCAAGGAAATGAACAATAAATCTCTCAGTAACCTTTTTAAAGGTGATAAGGTCATATGGATGGTATTCTTCTTCCTATGTATTATTAGTATCATTGAGGTCTATTCGGCTTCGAGTTCACTATCATACAAAGGAGGAAATTATTGGAGTCCTATCATCTACCACTGTAGTATTCTCTCTGTTGGAATAGGCTTAATGGTGGTAGTATTAAATATCAAATGCAAGTACTTCAAACTGATTACTCCCATCCTTCTTGGTGTAGCATTAGTAACACTACTGTGGGTACTTGTCGCAGGACAAACTACCAACGGGGCAAATAGATGGATAAGTTTTGCAGGTATACAATTTCAACCTTCTGAGATTGCAAAGGGCGCACTTGTACTAGCAGTTGCACAGATACTTAGTGCCATGCAGACCGACCATGGAGCTGATAGAAAGGCGTTCCGGGATATCTTGTTATTATCTGGTGGATTCATTTTCTTGATTCTACTTGAGAACCTTTCTACAGCTATGCTCATCTCCTTAACCATTGTTCTTATGATGATAGTTGGGCGAGTACCATTCAATCAGATTGGCAGGTTAATTGGAGCAGTTGCACTGGTTATCGTATTCACACTTATAATGGTCATGGTTGTTGGTGATGATAAAAAGGTAGAAGAAGACTTACCAACAAAGCAAAACCTCACTGAGCAAACCATACAAGAGCAACAACAAGAAGATTCTCCAAGTTCTTTAGGCAAGATCTTACATCGTGCTGACACATGGAAAGCACGTATTAAGAAGTTCTTTAATAATGAATATGTGGCACCAAAGGACTATGATTTAGATAAAGATGCACAAGTGGCACACGCTAATATTGCCATCGCTACATCGAATGTCGTAGGTAAGGGCCCAGGAAACTCAACAGAACGTGACTTCCTTTCACAGGCTTTCTCTGACTTTATCTATGCAATCATCATTGAAGAAATGGGCATAGAAGGAGCGGCTATCGTAGCATTCCTTTACATCATACTACTCTTCCGAACAGGTATCATAGCTAATCGATGTGAAAATTCTTTCCCTGCTTTTCTTGCTATGGGAATTGCATTTTTACTGGTAACACAAGCCCTATTCAATATGTTAGTAGCTGTTGGGCTTGCACCAGTGACAGGTCAACCATTGCCACTTATAAGTAAGGGAGGAACATCAACAATCATTAATTGTGTCTATATAGGTGTCATCTTGAGTATCAGCCGATCGGCTAAAAAGAAAAAAGTAGGCAATCCTTCTACGAAGGAGACACAGGAAGTAATTACACAGGTATCAGATTCTTAAAAAAGAGTTAAAGTTCGAAGAAGACGAAAAAATTGATTACCTTTGTAGATTAGTAAACAAGATTGAAATGGACAAGGAATTAAGAATAATCATCAGTGGCGGTGGTACAGGAGGACATATATTCCCTGCTGTATCTATTGCAAATGCGATTAAAGCAAAACATCCGGATGCTAAGATTCTCTTCGTGGGAGCTTTAGGACGTATGGAGATGCAACGCGTTCCCGCTGCAGGATATGAGATAAAAGGCTTACCTATCAAAGGTTTCGATCGTGCACATATACTTAAAAACTTCGAAGTATTATATAAGTTATGGAAAAGTTTACGCATGGCACGTCAGATCATCAAAGACTTTAAGCCACAAGTTGCTGTTGGCGTAGGTGGTTATGCCAGCGGTGCTACACTTTATTCATGTGCTAAAATGGGAATACCATGTCTCATTCAAGAACAAAACTCATACGCAGGTGTGACGAATAAATTATTGGCAAAACGTGTGAAAAGGATATGTGTTGCGTATGAAGGTATGCAACGATTCTTCCCTGCTGATAAGATTATTATGACAGGAAACCCTGTACGACAAAACGTCTTAAATACACCTCTCTCTATCGAAGAAGCACGAGAGAGTCTAGGGTTGAAGAGTGATAAGAAGACTATTTTATTAGTAGGAGGTAGCCTTGGAGCACGCACCATTAATCGTTCTATCATGGAGCATCTAGACCTAGTAGCCAATACAGATGTGCAATTTATTTGGCAAACAGGAAAGTTCTACTATCAGCAGATAATGGAATTTATGAAGGGTAAGGAACTTCCTAACTTGAAGATAATGGACTTTATTAGTGATATGGGGGCAGCTTATAAAGCTGCAGACTTAGTCATCAGTCGTGCAGGTGCAAGCTCTATTAGCGAGTTCCAACTTATAGGTAAACCCGTAATCCTTGTCCCAAGTCCCAATGTAGCGGAAGACCATCAAACAAAGAATGCAATGGCACTAGTAAATAAGCATGCAGCAATTTACGTAAAGGACTCTGAGGCTCCCGACACATTATTGAAACTAGCATTGGATACAATATCTGATAATCAAGAATTAGCCAGCCTTAGTGAGAATGTAAAAAAGATGGGACTACAAAACTCGGCAGATGTTATTGCAGACGAGGTAATTAAACTCATCAATTCATAATCTTACTTATACGAGGAGATTTGTTGTAAAAGTAAATAGAATACAAAAATCCGCCAAAGAGAATAAAGTTAGAAAAGATATAGATACATGGAACTAAAAGATATAAAGTCAGTATATTTCGTTGGTGCAGGTGGTATTGGAATGAGCGCTATTGCTCGTTATTTCCTTCATAAGGGATTAGTTGTTGCTGGGTATGATAAGACACCATCAGAACTTACCCATCAGTTAGAGAAGGAAGGAATGATGATTCACTATGAAGAAAATGTAAATCTCATTCCTGAAGCATGTCGGCAACCATTAACAACATTGGTTGTCTATACACCTGCGATCCCATCAACACATGCAGAATTGAAATACTTCCATGATAATAACTTTGTAATAGAGAAGCGTGCACAAGTGCTAGGAACACTTACTAGAACACACAAAGGACTCTGTTTTGCAGGTACCCATGGTAAGACGACTACATCAACCATGTGTGCTCATATCATGCACCAAAGTCACTTAGATTGCAATGCTTTCTTAGGTGGAATTTCTAAGAATTATGGCACAAACTATATCCTCTCTACCCACAGCGATTATGTTGTGATCGAGGCTGATGAGTTTGATCGTTCTTTCCATTGGCTACGTCCTTGGATGAGCGTTATTACATCTACCGATCCAGACCATCTAGACATATATGGCACGAAAGAGGCTTACCTTGAAAGTTTCCGCCATTACACAGAACTCATACAACCAGGTGGTGCACTCATTATTCATAAGGATCTTGAGATGAAGCAACATGTACAAGAAGGGGTCAAAGTATATAATTATAGTCGTGAGGGAGGTGACTTCCATGCTGAGAATATCCAAATAAAGAATGGTACTATAACTTTTGACTTTATTTCTCCTATAGAAATAGTGAAGAATGTAGAGCTTGGTCAACCCATCCCAATCAATATTGAAAATGGTGTCGCTGCAATGGCTATGGCACAACTCAATGGTTGTACCGCTGAAGAGCTACGTGAAGGTATGAGAACCTATGGTGGCGTTGATCGCCGCTTCGACTTCAAGATAAAGAATGATCGTCATGTATTCCTATCTGATTATGGTCATCATCCAAAAGAGATATTACAGAGTGCTAAAAGTTTGAAGGAACTTTATTCAGATAGAAAGATAACAGCTATCTTCCAACCGCACCTCTATACGCGTACTCGTGATTTCTATAAAGACTTCGCAGATGCATTAAGTCACTTTGATGAGGTTATCCTTACTGAGATTTATCCAGCACGTGAACAACCAATAGAAGGTATTACAAGTAAGCTCATTTACGATAACCTACGCCCCAATATAGAGAAGAAGATGATACAAAAAGACGATGTTCTTGATTTCGTTAAATCACGTGACTTCGATGTACTTGTAGTGCTTGGTGCTGGTAACCTCGACAATTATGTACCAGAAATTGCCGAGATTATCAAAGCTAAAGAGCAAAAACTAAATTGAAAGTTTTAAATACATAAAAGGAAAAAGCATCCTAAAGAAAAGATAAGACATGTACATTCAGTGGAAAAAGATTATTATCACTGCGCTGGACATCATACTAGCTTTCTATCTCATCATGGCTGTTACCGCTTGGAACAACCCAGATGAGCAAGGTAAAGTATGCACGAAGGTGAACATAGAAATATCTGATTCCAAGAATGCTGGATTCCTTACAGCAGAGGAGATAAAGCATATCTTACAAAAGAACAATCTCTATCCTCTTAATAAAAAGATGGAGAATATCAATCCACGAGACATCGAAGAAACTCTCAAAGATGGACCTTTTGTGAAGACTGCTCAATGTTACAAGACGGAGAACGGACATATCAACATACAGATTACTCAACGTATGCCTATTATCCGTATAAAAAGCCAACATGGTGGTGACTACTATCTTGACGACAATGGAGGAATACTCCCCAATTCTAAATATACAAGCGATTTAATTATTGCGACAGGTAATATAAATAATATCTTTGCAAAGCTCTACATTGCACCACTTGCTAAGGCTATCAGTGCATCGCCTTTTTGGATTAATCAAATAGAGCAAATAAATGTACTCCCTGATTATGGTATAGAACTAGTTCCACGCGTGGGAGACCATATAATCTTCATGGGGTATTTACCTCTTAATCGCAACAGGTGGACACGTAACAGAGAGATTAACTCTTTCGTAAACAACAAATTATCAAGATTGGAGAAGTTCTATCGATATGGTTTATCACAAGTCGGATGGAACAAGTATTCATATATTGATATTGAATTTGATAATCAGATTGTTTGCAAACGAAGAGATGCGGAAGCTGAAAGAAAAGAAGCAGAAGCTATCACCAAAGAAGCTAAAGAAGAAAAGAAAAAAGACAGACAACGTACAGAGGAGGAGGAACGTGAGAAAGCACGTAAAGAGGTTGACCGACAAGAACAAGTAGCAGATGGTCCAACAGAATAAGTCAACATGCAATCACGTAGAAGAATGTACATGTATCAGACAGAAAAGAACATTAAAACTAAGAAATATAATACTTAACGAATATGGCAGAGTTCATAGTAGCCATTGAATTAGGCTCATCAAAGATTATGGGAATCGCCGGCAAGAAAAATCTTGACGGTAGTATCTCCGTGCTAGCCGTTGCTAAGGAAGATGCATCACAGTGTATTCGCAAAGGTGTAGTCTATAACATCGACAAGACCGGACAGTGCATCACCAGCATTATTAATAAGCTCAAGAAACAACTGAAATATGAGATTTCTCAGGTTTATGTAGGTGTAGGAGGACAATCTATACGTAGCGTTCGTAACGTTATTGTTAAGGATCTTCCTTCAGATACCATCATAACATCAGATATGATAAATGAGCTGATGGATGCTAACAGAAATATGACTTACCCTGAGCAAGAAATCTTAGATGCTGCTACTCAGGAGTATAAGGTCGATAACCAATACTCCCTAGACCCTGTCGGTATTAAGGCCACACGCTTGGAAGGAAACTTCTTAAACATTCTATGGCGCAAGTCATTTTACAACAACTTAAATAGCTGTTTTGAAAAGGCAGGAATCGCAATAGCAGAAATGTACCTAGCACCATTAGCCTTGGCAGACGGCGTACTCAGCGAAGCCGAAAAACGTGGAGGTTGTGTACTTGTCGATCTTGGTGCTGACACCACGACCATCTCTGTCTATTATAAGAATATTCTTCGCCACCTCGCTGTAATCCCATTAGGAGGCAATAATATCAACAAAGATATAGCGTCCTTGCAGATGGAAGAAAAAGAAGCTGAGGCCATGAAACTGAAGTATGGTTCTGCATTCACTGACAATAACGAAATTGACAACAACCTTAAATACTCTATAGATGCCGAACGAACAGTAGACAGTCGGAAGTTCATCGAAATCGTTGAAGCACGTGCAGAGGAAATTATCGAGAATGTATGGTGTCAGGTTCCATCAGAATATACAGACAAGCTCCTCGGTGGAATCATACTTACAGGTGGAGGTATGAATCTTAAAAATATCGAATGTTTAGTACGCAATGTTACACGTATAGAAAAGATTCGTAAGGCTAAGTTCGTCACACAAACCATTACCTCAAGTCATGCAGAAATAACTGCAAAAAATGGTGAAACAAACACCATATTAGGCTTACTAGCAAAGGGAGACATGAATTGTGCTGGTGCAGCATATAACCCTGCTGCTAACACCCTCTTTGAAGCAAAAGATGTAGCTGTTGCCCATCCAATAGAGACAACAACTACAAACACTAATACACGTCCACAAGGACAAGGTTTTGTCCCCACTCCAGAAGAGAAACGTAAAGCTGAAGAGGAACGCCGTAAGAGAGAAGAAGAAGAACGCAAGCTACGCGAAGAGGAAGAAGCAAGAGAACGTGAAAGAGAAGAAGAAAAACGTCGCAATAGTTTCTGGAACAAGTTCGTTCGTAAAGCAAAGGAATTTGGAGGCAAGATGCTAGAAGACGAAGAGTAACACTTTCATGGGATACAAATAATAAGTATATTCATCATATAGACACATACTGTTATGGCAGATAATAATAAAATAGACGTATTAGACTTCGGAGATGGCGACATTACTGACAGCATAATCAAAGTCATTGGTGTTGGTGGTGGCGGTGGTAATGCCGTCAACCACATGTATAAAGAAGGTATACATGACGTAACCTTCGTCCTCTGCAACACAGATGCACAAGCTCTCAACGACTCACCTGTCCCTGTTCATCTACAATTAGGAAAGGAAGGGTTAGGAGCTGGAAACCGCCCTGAGCGCGCAAGACAAGCAGCCGAAGAAACCATCGATGACATCAAGAAGATGCTCAATGATGGAACCAAAATGACATTCATCACGGCTGGTATGGGAGGCGGAACAGGTACAGGTGCAGCACCTGTCATTGCACAAGTCAGTAAAGAACTTGGTATCCTAACTGTTGGTATTGTCACCATTCCTTTCCGCTTCGAAGGTGCAAAGAAGATTGATCAGGCGCTAGACGGAGTAGAAGAGATGGCTAAACATGTTGACGCTCTTCTCGTTATTAACAACGAAAGATTACGTGAAATCTATCCAGAACTTAGCCTCCTAAACGGATTCCGTAAAGCTGATGATACGCTTAGTGTTGCAGCAAAAAGTATTGCAGAAATCATCACTGTACATGGTATTATGAACCTCGACTTCAATGACGTGAAGACGGTTCTAAAGGATGGTGGTGTAGCCATCATGTCAACAGGTTATGGTGAAGGAGAAGGCCGTGTAAAGCAAGCAATAGAGGATGCACTTAACTCACCATTACTAAACGACAACGATGTCTACAAGTCCAAGAAAATCCTTCTATCCATCAACTTCAATAGCAATGACAAGGACAACCCTGGCTTGACTATGGAAGAAATGGGAGACGTAACCGAATTTATGAATCATTTCAGCGAAGACTTCGAATTGAAATGGGGATTGGCAATTGACCCAGAACTTGATCAGAAGGTAAAAGTAACCATCCTTGCAACTGGTTTCGGCATAGAGGATGTTGATGGTATGGGACGACACATACAGAAACTATCCGCAGAAGAAGCAGCAAGGAGAGCCGATAATGAGGAGAAAGATGCTGAACGTCGTGACCGCCGTGAACGTTTCTATAGGGACAACAACAATACTCAATACAAACATCGCCCTCACATCTATCGCTTTACAGTTGATGAGCTCGACAATGAAGATGTAATTCTTGCCGTAGAGAATACACCTACTTACAAGCGTACGAAGCAAATGATAAAAGACATCAAACACATCAGTTCACCCGAGACAGAACCAGAAGAGAATGATTCCAAAGATACGGTTGAAGGCGTAATTAGCTTCGTTTAATCACGTTGATAAAATATTAAAGGCGAGAGAATAAGGTATATCGAAATAGCAAGCAAGCTATGAGGTGTACCTTTTTTTTCATATCGCTTTCTGCCTAAGAGAGCATATATTTCAGCATAAGAATGCTAATCTTTCAGCATAAGAACGCTAATCTTTGCGTTTAAAAGAACTAACCTTTGCGTTTAAGAACTGCTATCATCACGATAGGGGTATCTCTCTAATCACTCCCCTCTCCACTCGGAGAGGGGTTGGGGGTGAGGCTCCTTCTTTCACCCTTTGGAGAGGGGTTAGGGGTGAGGCTGGGGGTGAGGCTGGTGAGGCTTTTTTCTTTTTCTGTTTGCAAAGTTACCCATGATTACCTAAAAAACCAACATTTTTCGGGGTACACGAGCAGCAAGTTCTGCAAAGACGCTCGCAACCAACTGTCCCACAGAAAGATAGCCAAAAACACGACTGTGCGCGCGAGGGGGGGAGCCCCACCTCACCCTGCCTCCGCAACAACAAGACCGAGAAACGAAGTGGATTCTGACAATGCAGAAGAAGATTGCAATCACACGAATCACAAATCACAAAATCATAATAAGGAATTTCAACACAAGAAAATGAAATCCCATATAATATAATACCTTATTAATAAATAATAATATATAATGTATAACTTATATATCAAAAACGGAAAGTCCTTAATATGATTGTGTGATTCGTGTGATTTGTGATTACTAATCACACAAATCATAAATCACAAAATCATAATAAGGAATTTCAATACAAGAAAATGAAATCCCATATAATATAATACCTTATTAATAAATAATAATATATAATGTAAGAGCTTTATAACAGTAATAATGAAAAGTCCTTAATATGATTTTGTGATTGTGTGATTTTGTGATTTTCCTAAATATCATAATTTGCAATCGAGGGAAAACGAAAATTGCTATTATCTTGAAACCATTCTGCTATAAGCAGTTAGAATTCATTCTACCTTGAACAAATTTAAACACCTGAATATTAGTATCTTACAACGATTTTGAAGAGAAAAATCTCATCAAGATTTGGTAGTATCATTTATTTTTTATACTTTTGCGATGAGGATTAAAAACTAACAGCAAAGACGAACCTGTGATTAGGCAAATCAGCATTCCCTTTATTCACTTCCCCTTTGGAGATTACAAATTACAGATTACAAATTACATTAAGGTACACGCAGAGGTGCGGAGAGCATGAGGCATATCAATCAAAAAGGTCACTCAACACTTGAAGACTATTTAAGTCTGGCATATTCGGCACATGAATACGATAATAACGCAGGATCAGATTGGCAATTTGATTCCTATCTACACGTGAAAGGCGGAAAAGATGCATATTCTCATAATCCATTCTAATCAGTTGATGAATAGCTGTGGCTTCTGTTGGGAGAAGGTAATCAGTATGAAGAGGGATACTATGAGTATATGAAGCAGTGCGTAAGTCAAAACATACCCCTTCATGATAAGCCTCTAAATTAGGAAAGAAACCTATAAACCGACTTAGACGCATCATAAATACAAGATGGAAATTGGCATAATTATGCGCTGCACCATCCAACCATTGCAAACTAGTACACACATAATTGTAAAGCTGAAGGTTCTGCTGTTCACTGCGTGTAACATGATATAAGAACTCTGAAAGGAACAGTAGAATAGCCGATTTGATGGGATCAAAAGGAATAGAAGCGTATGGATAAAGAAGACGAACCTCTTTTATATGCTGTAAGGAAGTGTGCGGTCGATAATCAAACTCCAACTCTAACAAAGTTAAAGGCTGAAAATACTGTTTCTTTATCTTTCCTTTGGCAGTCTTAGGTATGCGTGTAATGAACGAAATACGCCCTTCTTGTTCGGTGAACATATCTATAATGAGCGATGCTTCACCAAACTTCATACTACGCAAAACTATGGCTTTTGACTTTAAAATCATATAAATTCTTGTGCAAAAGTACAAAAAGACAACATTATAAGGAAATTTATTCAAGAAAAATTTGGTAGGTTCGAATAAAAGGAGTACCTTTGCACCCGCAATTCGATATGGTCCCTTCGTCTATCGGTTAGGACGAGAGATTTTCATTCTCTAAAGAGCAGTTCGACTCTGCTAGGGACTACAAGTAAAATAAAAGAAGAACAAAGATGGCAAATCACAAATCATCATTGAAGAGAATCCGTCAGGACAAAGTAAAGACGCTACACAATAGATATTATGCAAAGACTATGCGTAATGCTGTTCGCAAGTTGCGCAACATGACGGATAAGGAAGAGGCTGTAAAGCTCTATCCTGTTGTGCAGAAGATGTTGGATAAGTTGGCAAAGACCAACATTATTCACCAGAACAAGGCAGCTAACCTCAAGTCTGCTCTCTGCAAGCACGTTGCTGCATTAGGATAAAAGAACTTCAGTCATAGCTGAAACGAATAATAGAGCCATAACTCAAATGAGTTATGGCTTTTTTTGGATAGATTTAATTAGGCTTTTTCATACACCTTCTTAAATGTTTTTAGCAAGTTTTTATTTCCCCATCTAAAGGAAAAATAGTATCTTTGCATACTATAAGAACAATCTAATAAAAATGGCAGAAAATCAAGAAAACGAGAATAATTACTCCGCCAGTAACATCCAAGTGTTAGAGGGGTTAGAGGCTGTACGTAAGCGTCCAGCCATGTATATTGGCGACATCAGCGAGAAAGGTCTTCACCACCTGATTAATGAGACTGTCGATAACTCTATCGATGAAGCGATGGCTGGCTACTGTCAGAATATCGAAGTAACTATCAACGAGGATAACTCCATCACGGTTGAAGATGATGGTCGTGGTATCCCTGTTGACGAACATAAGAAACTTCACAAGAGTGCCCTTGAGGTTGTTATGACTGTGCTACACGCTGGTGGTAAATTCGACAAGGGTTCTTATAAGGTCAGCGGTGGTCTACATGGTGTGGGTGTAAGTTGTGTTAACGCCCTTTCCACACACATGATGTCACAGGTGTACCGTGATGGAAAGATTTATCAGCAGGAGTATGAGAAGGGAAAGCCACTCTATCCTGTAAAGGTTGTAGGCGAAACCCAGAAAACAGGTACACGTCAACAATTTTGGCCAGACCCAACAATCTTCACAACAACAGTCTATCAGTGGGACATCGTTGCACGCCGTATGCGTGAGTTAGCTTATCTAAATGCAGGTATTAAGATTACGCTCACTGACCTGCGTCCAGACCCAGAGACGGGCAAGACTCGCACAGAGGTTTTCCATGCTAAGGATGGTTTAAAGGAGTTTGTCCGTTATGTTGATCGTCATCGTCAGCACCTTTTCGATGATGTTATCTATCTCAAGACAGAGAAGCAAAACATCCCTATAGAGGTGGCTGTGATGTATAACACTGATTATACGGAGAACATCCATTCATACGTTAACAATATCAACACCATAGAAGGCGGTACTCACTTGCAGGGTTTCCGTGCTGCTTTGACCCGCACACTAAAGGCATACGCTGACAATGACCCACAAATATCTAAGCAAATTGAAAAGGCTAAGATAGAGATAGCAGGTGAGGATTTCCGTGAAGGATTGACAGCTGTTATCGCTATAAAGGTGGCAGAACCACAATTTGAAGGTCAGACAAAAACTAAATTAGGAAACTCCGAAGTAGCAGGTGCAGTACAACAAGCAGTTGGCGAGGCACTCTCTGATTACCTGGAGGAGCACCCTAACGAGGCTAAGATGATATGCAACAAGGTTATCTTAGCAGCTACAGCACGTGTAGCAGCACGCAAGGCACGTGAGAGTGTACAGCGTAAGAACGTGATGAGTGGTGGCGGTCTGCCTGGTAAGCTAGCCGATTGTTCCAACAAAGATCCCAAGGATTGCGAGATATTCCTTGTAGAGGGCGACTCTGCAGGTGGTTCTGCCAAACAGGGTCGTGACCGTTACACACAAGCGATTTTGCCACTCCGCGGTAAGATTCTGAATGTTGAGAAAGTTCAACGACACCGCGTATTCGAGGCTGAATCTGTTATGAATATCATTCAATCGATTGGTGTTCGATTTGGAGTAGAGAATGAAGGTGACTTCGAAGCCAATACTGATAAGCTCCGTTACGATAAGATTATCATCATGACCGATGCCGATGTCGATGGTTCACACATCGACACGCTGATTATGACGCTATTCTATCGTTATATGCCGAAGGTCATCGAGCAAGGTCATTTGTATATTGCTACCCCACCCCTCTATAAGTGTACTTACAAGAAGGTAAGCGAATATTGCTACACCGAACAGCAGCGACAAGCTTTCCTTGACAAATATGGTAATGGAGTAGAAGATGGTAAAACCATCCATACACAACGTTATAAAGGTCTTGGTGAGATGAATCCTGAGCAACTTTGGGAAACAACAATGGATCCAAAGACACGCCTCTTGAAGCAAGTAACGATAGAGAATGCTGCGGATGCTGATGAAATCTTCTCAATGCTGATGGGAGATGATGTCGAGCCACGTAGAGAGTTTATTGAGAAAAATGCAACTTACGCTAATATCGATGCATAAGTCATTGTAAACAATAAATAAAGATTACTCCCCTCCTCATGAGATAAGGAGGGGAGTCTTTCTTTTACCCAATAACAACCTAAACAATGAAACGAATCATATTCTGTATATCCTTATTAGCAATTTTTGTCAGTGCTAAGGCACAACAACCGACAATGCGATTATGGTATAACCAACCTGCTCATTTCTTTGAAGAGAGTCTTCCCCTAGGTAATGGCAAGTTAGGTGCATTGGTTTATGGTGGTACTCAAAAGGACACAATCTACCTGAATGATATCACTTATTGGACAGGAAAACCTGTTGATCCAAACGAAGGATTGGGTAAAGCTAAATGGATTCCAGAGATAAGAAAGGCGCTATTTGCTGAGGATTATCGCACTGCTGACTCCTTACAACACTTTGTTCAAGGCGAACAATCAGCCTCTTATCAACCGCTAGGAACATTGAATATCATTAATCTAAACACGGGGGCAGTCTCTAATTATTATAGAGAACTGAACATAGATAGTGCGTTGGCACATATAAGCTACCAACAGAATGGTATTCAATTCACACGTGAATATTTCGCAACTCATCGTGATAGTCTTATAGCCATACACATTAAAGCTAATCAAGCAGGAACCATAAACCTCCGCATCCAACTGACGGCACAGACTCCTCATAAGGTTAAAGCAACGAATAATCAGTTGACAATGACGGGGCATACAACAGGCAAAGAGACAGAGAGCGTACACGCTTGCACAATCGTAAGATTATTACCTCAAGGTGGAAAGGTAATAGCTTCTGATAGCACGCTCACACTAACCAATGCTGATAATGCTACCATATACATTGTCAATGCCACGAGTTTTAATGGATTCGACAAGCATCCCGTCAAGGATGGGGCAAGCTATATAGACAATGCTGTCAATGCTGCTTGGCACACACAAAACTTCACATATAATGAATTCAAAGACCGACATATAAAGGAATATCAGCAGATTTATAATCGTGTTAAATTACAATTAGGAAATAAGGAATATACGAACAATCTGCCAACGGATCAACTCCTGCGTCGCTATTCATCATCAACAGCACCACTCCCAGAGGCTGCACAACGCTATTTGGAGACTCTCTATTTCCAATTTGGACGCTATCTCCTGCTCTCTTGTTCACGTACTCCAAATATCCCTGCCAATCTGCAAGGATTATGGACACCGCACCTATTCTCACCATGGCGTGGAAATTACACAATGAACATTAACCTCGAAGAGAATTATTGGCCTGCCGATCCTGCTAATATGTCAGAAACTATCCAACCGCTGATTGGCTTTGTCAAAGGTTTGTCGGCAACTGGTAAGCACACTGCACGCAACTTCTATGGCATAAATGAGGGCTGGTGTGCTGCTCATAATAGCGACCCTTGGTGCAAGACTTCCCCCGTTGGAGAAGGAAAGGAAAGTCCCGAATGGGCTAACTGGAACCTCGGTGGTGCCTGGTTGGTCAATGCGCTTTGGGATCATTACCTATATTCACAAGACAAGCAGTTACTTCAAAGCACCATATACCCACTTATGGAAGGCTCTAGCAAGTTCTTCCAACAATGGTTGGTTACCAATCCCAACAAACCAAACGAACTGATTACAGCGCCTAGTACTAGCCCTGAGAACGAATATGTAACAGATAAGGGTTACCACGGAACAACCTGTTATGGTGGTACGGCTGACCTAGCCATTATTCGTGAATTATTCATGAATATGCAGCAAGCACGTAAGTCTCTTGGTTTGAAGCCTGACAAAGAGATGGATGATAAACTGCATCGCTTGCATCCTTACACTGTAGGTTCTCAAGGCGACTTAAACGAATGGTATTACGATTGGAAGGACTATGATATACATCACAGGCACCAGTCGCACCTAATAGGATTATATCCAGGTATGCACTTACAGGCACTAGCTAAGCAAACGAAAGATTCCACAATCTTAGCCGCAGCACGCCAAACACTCATTCAGAAAGGCGATGAGAGTACAGGATGGAGCACTGGATGGAGAATCAATCTATGGGCACGATTGGGTGATGGGAACCATGCTTACAAGATTTACCAAAACCTTCTTTCATACGTCTCACCCGAAGGGTATCATGGGAAGGATGCCGTGCATCATGGTGGAACCTACCCTAACCTCTTCGATGCTCACCCACCTTTCCAAATTGATGGAAACTTCGGTGGTACAGCTGGAGTGTGTGAAATGCTGGTGCAAAGTTCGGTTGATATGACGGCTAAGAAGCCTATTTACAACATCCACCTCCTCCCCGCTCTACCCGATGTGTGGGCGAATGGAGAGATAAAAGGTATAAGAACACGCGGCGGTTTAACCATCGACATGAAATGGGAAAACAAACTTGTGACGTCTTTACAACTAAAAGCCGCTACAGATGTAGACGTCAACATCACTTATAACAATAAGTCTTCAAAAATAAGACTAAAGTCACATGTCCCCATGTCGCTCCGCCTTTAAAGACAGAGAAAAATAAACATATCGTTTAGTATCAGATTTAAAGACATAATAACATAACAACAATTCGTTTTAGTAACAAAATCTAAAGACATAATGCCTCTAAGTTTGCAGCCAGCAACTTAGAGGCATTATGGCTTCAATACTTATGCCATTGAAAATATGTCTCTTTTCTGTCTAAACCTATGTTATTATCCCCCTCATGTTCGTATGTTACTCTTCTTCAAAACCTATGTCATTGAAAAAATATGTTCTTCTGTCATTCCGTCTAAAACTATGTTACTATAACCCTTGTGTTCGTATGTTACTCTGTCTTCAAAGCCCATGTTCTTCTGTCTCACACAAAAGCCCCACCCCATTAGGTTGGGGTGAGGCTATACCACGAGAGCGAGAGAACCAAATTAATACACTAGTTTTGAAAGACATTAATTTCACAATTAATATAATCGAGTTGTCTTATTACAGAACGATTGATACCCTGAATCAATCTTAAAAAATGCTCCCGTGGTAAAAAAGAAAGCCCCCTAAAAGGAAGCCTCCCCAAGCCCCTCCAAAGGAGGGGATGTCCATAACCCTACTTACAGGCTTTCATTCGTTTCAAACTATATCCAATAAGGACATCCCCTCCTTCGGGGGCTTGGGGAGGCTTTTTGAGGGGGCATTACCCTACCACCGGTCCAGGGTGGTCTTCGCTCCCCTCTCCTTTTGGCTCGGGGGCGGGGCCTTTTGCTTTCTTCCGCGCAGGATTATCCACATCCACCTGCAACTCCTTCAATGCCTTGCGCACCGACTCTTTCCATGTCAATGTTAGCTTCGGAGCTTTAAGGCTCTTTGCCGAAACATCCTTCTCGTTCTCCTCCATCTTTGAAGGCACGTTGACACGCAGCGAAAAGATGTCACCAAGGTCTAAGCCTGTTCCCATGCGGGCACACTCAAGGATAAGATTGCGCAGCGTGATGATAACGTTCCTGGCATCACCCTCACTCAACGATGTCTCACGCACAATACGTTCCAATATCATTTCGGGCGAGAGCTTCTGCTGACCTTTCGGCACAGCGATATACACCGTCTTACCCTTCATCTTTCCCATGGTCGCCTTACGAGACGTTACTTTAAATTCAATCATCTTTAGTTTAGATTTTAATTAATAATTAGGTTAAATATCAACATCATTTTGATGCCTTTTTCATGTTTTTTATACCCAGCAGTTGGGTCGTCTTATACCCAGCCGCTGGGTAGCATCGTACCCAGCGGTTGGGTAGACTCCTACCCAGCAGCTGGGTACGAGAGGACTTATTCGCTGGGTACGATTATGGTTATTCGTTGGGTACAAATAAGTAAGTATCCGCAAGCCTACCACTCGTGAAAGGACAGATGTCCTCTTCTGTCCATACTGTGTGGATAACTTAATACCATATAATTTCCTACTTTTATTATCCAACTAACTTTCATTTAATCAATCCATTTCTATTCCTTATATCAAGATCTCACGCTTCATTATATAAAGACCGTTATCTTGATATAAGGAAGACAAGCCTCTGAATATAAGAAGTCAGATGTCTTCGTATAATGGATACAAATACTATCTAATTTAGAATGGGCGGTATTCATCTTCATTAGATATTTTCAAATATTTAAAACCGCAATTTCTACCGGTGTAATTATGTAATGCTACTTTATTATTATATAACATAACACTATACACCTTATACGTATCATCTGGCACAACGGTACTTGACCAATAGCCACACATAAATCCGATATTGTCGAGTTTACCTGCCCAATACTGTCCAAAACATGGCAAATAGAAATAGTTAGACAAGTTACTAGGCTTACCTTGTGGAATAGTTTTCCCCTCATCCTGACTATTATAACTAACTTTTGTTGTTGTACGCGTATAATCCGTTGTCTCATCAGGAGCATGATTGCTACTAAAATTTGGTATTTTAGATTTCTTTAAAATCCACATACCACCATTATATAGGTGTCCCATACTAGCCCAAAGAGTAGTTCGATCATAATGTGGATCTCCTTTCTTTAAATACCAAAGCCATTCATTTACATTTGGACTACCTATAGCTGTAGCTTGTGGTGTGACAGCAGGAGAGGAACCCGTAACATCAGTATACCCCATCACATCATTAAAATCACGAGGAGTATGTGAGCTTATCCAAGTATTCCAACTAGGAGGAGCATCAGTCGTATTGCTTCTTCCTTCCAGTACAGGCTGGGTTCGTTTGGACAGAATAGGATTATTCCATTCGAAACCAGCCCAATAATTCTGATAAGCACCCCACATATAATAATCATTACCTGGATATTCTTTCACCTTTAAACTCATTCTTATAGGTGTATTCTTACCTGCTTCGAAAGTTACATTTGTATAGCTTTTGGTTATAGTACCCATTACGTAATTAGCAGGATCACGTAGAGTGTATTCTACGTTTATATTACTATATGTACCAGGTTTGACTACAATTGTCGCAGCATTCGTAGTGTAGTTAGGAAAATAACTCTTGGGTATAACAAAGCCACCATTCCAATCTCCTCCTGTGACATCTAATTCCACACTATTTGACGTACTAGTAGCATTACTTAAAGTTCCTGCATCGTCTACATCGAAAGTACCTGCAAGCTGATCAGAAGTGTTATCTGTGTAAATACGTATCTTTTGCAACTTTGCACCAGCAATGACATCCTGTGCTGTATAAGGCATAAAGGTAACGTACGCAGCCTTGTGATTCAAGGTGAAACTGTACTTTCCGCTACCTGTTGCATCAGCTACACCAAAATCGCCATCTTCTGCAATATGAGCAGCATCGTTAGGAGTCTTCTGCCTTTGCGATGCCTTAATAGTCACCTTGTCACTTGCTCCGTTCTTACCTGTATAGCGTACTTTATGTGTAGAACCAGTATAAGTACCGTTTACCCAGAACTTCGCTTTGGCTGTTGTTGTGCTACCGGGTACAGCTGCAATGCGAGAAGCAATATCATCTTCTGAGCTTTGGTGATAAGTATTGTTGTCGTCCTTTACCCAAATCTTATCGTTTACAGTCCAATAGAAATCAAGTCCACTGCCTGTGTAGGTGGCTGATGTGCGCGTAGCTGGTTCCGTTTCTGATGAGAACACTGTACCCGTCTTTGGTGTGTCCTTACCTGCTGTCTTATCTGTGGCTGTATCATCGCTGGCGCAACTGCCAAAGGCGAGTGCAGTCAACAAGAGTGTGCCGAAATAAATACTTTTCTTAGTCATTATTATTCTGTTTTAATTTGTTTGTTACTTGGATGGAAAGCTATTGTTTATTCTTTCCATTCTACTTCTTCGTTCTCGTCTTCATCCTCAAAGAAAGAATGTGCTTTGGCGTTTAACCCGCCGCTGTCACCTGCTGAAGCATGACCACTGCCGCCACCGCTACCAGGGTTCTCAAACGATGTGCCTCGCATTAATTCGTCTTCTGCTAGTTCAAGCCACGTGCATTGAGGTGCACAATAGACTTTTCTTTCATTTGTTTTCTCCATTTACCTGATTTAAAAAATAGTTATTATTAATGATTCTCACTTGCTTTACTTTGTGTCACAGAGTTCAAGAGAGGGACGAAAGCATAAGAAGAGTTGTTAAAACAATGAATTATCTCCTCCTCTTGATGCTCTGGGGCACTATGTAAGTTTGATTTTATACTCGAAAAAATTGCTATATTTTGCGTTTTAGCGGTCTTCAAAAAGGGCATAAAAAAGCGAACAAAGGAAACTCTTGAAAGTCCTTTGTTTACAGG
>ERZ773066.285-NODE-285-length-29739-cov-3.294536_pt1 | contig 29739 bp, 27 predicted proteins | sample MGYA00580573_ERZ773066 | MGnify/ENA primary metagenome ERZ773066 (study PRJEB29015, sample SAMEA2738128) | human oral metagenome | biome: human oral; feature: human-associated habitat; material: saliva | place: China | collected 2203 ... | reverse complement strand
GGATCACCCGCTTATTTGAAAAACCTTTGTATGGCAATAATTACCGACATGAAGAACGGCAAGACGGACACCGTGCAGAAGTTGAGGGAAAGACAGTACGGGCAGGTTAAGCAGCAGATTGAAGTCACGGGCGCAGACGGAGCACCACTACTTCAGCAGCCTATGACGCAAGAGCAGGCTAAGGACTTTATTAACGAATTAGAAAGCGATTGTTGAGCCTTACATGGAGTACACGCAGCAGGATATACTACGTGCCTGGACGACAAAGAGCACGTTAAACTTCACACGATACTTCTTCAAGGCAATGCAGAAGAAGAAGTTTGTTATCGGGGAGCATCACAGAAGAGTATGTGAAGCCCTCGATAAAGTGCTGCGTGGGGAAACACGAAGACTGATAATAAATATTGCACCACGTTTCGGAAAGACAGAGTTAGCCGTCAAACAGTTCATTGCCGAGGGGCTCGCTATTAACCCCGCTGCAAAATTTATTCATTTGTCCTATTCAGGTAACCTTGCCATGGATAATTCTGTGGCGATAAAGGACATTGTGAAGAGTGAAGCGTATCAGCAGATATTCAATACACGCATTAAGGATGGTAGCGACACAAAAAACAGATGGGAGACAGAGCAGGGCGGCGGAGTGTATGCCACTTCAACGCTCGGGCAGATAACGGGTTTTGGTGCAGGTGCAGTGGATGTACCCAACGAACCGTATAAGTTTGCAGGGGCTATCGTTATAGACGACCCTATTAAGCCCGAGGACGCACTAAGTGACATAATGAGAGAGCGGGTGAATAGGCGTTTTGAAACGACCATCCGTAACCGTGTGAACAGTCGTAACACCCCGATAATAATCATTATGCAGCGTTTGCACGAAAACGACCTTTGCGGCTATTTGACAAGCAACGAACCCGAGGAATGGGAGGTGGTAAGCCTACCATGTATCTACACAGACGATGAGGGGCGACCTCATTCGCTTTGGGACTTTAAATTTACCCTTGATGAGCTTCACAAGCTGAAACTCATCAATTCTTTTGTTTTCGACACACAGTACATGCAGAACCCTAAGCCCCTGGAGGGCTTGATGTACGAGCACTTCAGGACGTACGAGACGCTACCCGTTGAGTCTCACCTCCCAACGAAGCGTTGCTACATTGATACCGCTGACACGGGATCCGACTTTTTATGCGCTATCTGTTACGATGAGTTTGAACAGGGGTGTTTTGTCACGGATGTACTATTTACAAATAAAAGCATGGAATACACCGAGCCCGAGACGGCTCGACTACTCATCAGAAACAACACGCAGCAGGTACTTATTGAGAGCAACAACGGAGGACGAGGCTTCAGACGTAACGTAGAACGATTGGTGCGAGAGTTAGGAAACAACAGAATGTTTTTTACCGACTTCACGCAGACACAGAATAAAGCAGTACGTATCTTTACACATTCAGCAGAGGTACAGAACCTTGTATACTTCCCCGCAGGGTGGGAAACACTATACCCACAGTATTACTCCGCTATGAGTGCGTACCGAAAGGAGGGGCGCAACGAGCATGACGATGCCCCAGACGCTACAACGGGTATTGTGGAGAACTTCAGAAAGGGAGCGACACAGTACACCAAAGAAGACATTGAAGCCATTGAGGACGAAATATATTAAGCGACAACACAATATAACACGACACAACATAAAACTAAACTAAATAGGAGATTTATTTATGCCCATTCCACTAAAGACAAACGGCACAACGACTATTGCGGATATTATCAGGGACGACAGATTGCCCGATGATATTATCGCCGACCTCAAGCAAAAAAGTATTGATATTCCGTCATGGGGTGACCTTATAAAAGAGTACGACCCCAAGAAGCACCCCGTTTACACAGATCGTGACTACATAGACAAGGTTAAAAGCGGAAAGACGGAGCGCATGACACGTATCACGTATTCCATCGAAAAGCAGGCAGTAAAGCGCATGAAAGAGTTGATGTTCACTATACCCGTAAGGCGTAAATATACCACGCAGAACGAGCAGGAAAAGCGAGCAGCGGCAATCATGGAGGCTATATTCAAGAAGAACCACATCAACGGAATGAATATCAAGCGAGGGCACAAACTGTTTGCTTCGTGCGAGATTGCAACGATATGGTACACCCAGGAAGCCCCAACGACATACGCAGGGGAGAGCACTAACCTGAAGCTAAGATGTCGCACTTTCAGCCCGATGGATGGGGATATGCTTTACCCACTATTTGACGAATACGATGACATGATCGCTTTATCCATTGAGTACAAACGTGTGGTAGGAGATAAGACGCTTTATTTCTTTGACACGTACACCGATTCGTACCATTGGAGGTGGCAGAATGTAGGCAAAGGATGGGAAGTCGCTTCAGACCCCGAGCAAATGCCTATATCGAAAATTACGGGCGTTTATGCGAGCCGTCCCGAGCCTATTTGGGAGGATCAGGCACAGAACGGATATGAATTGGAATGGAACATGTCACGTAACGGCAATTATTTGCGCAAGAATAGTCGTCCAACGTGGGTTATATGTTCTGATAACCCATCACCCATCAGAAAGGACAGAGAGCCCGCAGACGACAACGCAGGGCGTAATGTGTTACGTTACGGAAAGGACGACAAAGCAGGTTATGCAACGTGGCAGCAGGCTATTGACTCCCTGAAATTCCAAACCGAGGAACTAAAGCGTAATATTCATACAACCCTACAGTTGCCCGATATGAGTATGGAGCAAATGAAGAGCACACCGATGAGTGGTGAAGCACGTAAAATGCTTTTTATAGACTGTCAGATGAAAGTAACGGACGAGAGTGGCGACTGGCTCGAGTTCTTCGATAGGGAAGTGAACGTGATACGTGAATTTGGTGCTATTATGTACCCTGAACTCGCTGAAGCGTTCCACACTATGGGGGTAGATAACGAGATTACCGCTTACCAAATCAATGACTTCTCTCAACAGGTTAAAGATATATCCGATGCAACGGGAGGCAGAGCAGTAATGAGTCAACGCACGGGTATCAGTCGCTTAGGCGTGGTGTCAGAAGACGATGTAGATGCAGAACTTGAACGCATACAGAACGATGAATCTGACTTTGCGGATACATTCACGCAAGAGCCAACCGCCTGATCACATAACTACTCATGTAAACAGTAACGACTATGGCAGGAAAGAAGAAAAGCAGAAGCAAAGAGATTGACGAGCAGAAGATAACCTTTAAGTTAAGCACTTTTGACGAGCAGCACCGCAAGAACCTACAGAAGCATGCACAGAAAGTAGATAAAGCCTTTCAGCAGGCTATTACGAAGGTTGCCAAGGCTGCACAAGGCAAAGTAGCAAGCGTAAAGGAGGGTGAAGATTTCCGCTTTTCTGATTTCCCTGCCTTAGATAAGGCAGTGGACGGGTTTATCCAGGAAATGGGACAGTCCCTACAGTTGAATATCGAACAAGGAGACAAAGAGGCGTGGACGCTTGCTAATACAAAAAATGATTTCCTTGTAGATACGCTAATAGCTGAATACAACCTACCAAAGAAAACCGTTGAGGTATGGAAGCACCCACACCTCGAAGCCTTGCAATCGTTCATGGAGAGAGCACGCAATGGTATGAACCTTTCCAATGGCAATTCAGCAGCCGCAAAGAACACTAAAGGCGTGTGGAATATCTCACAGTTTAAGGAAGAACTTGAAATGACCCTTTCAAGCGGAGTGGGGCAGGGTAAGAGTGCGGCAGAATTAAGCAAAGACGTACGGCAATACCTTAAGAACCCGCACAAGCTATTCAGGCGTGTGCGGGATAAGAACGGCAACCTGAAGCTATCTAAAGCAGCAGCAGACTATCACCCTGGACAAGGTGTATACCGTTCAAGCTACAAAAATGCGCTAAGGTTGACGGCTACAGAAAATAACATTGCATACCGTACGAGCGATTATACACGGTGGAATAGCTTGCCTTTCGTGTTGGGTATTCAAGTGCATTTAAGCAACAATCACACCCTTAACGGCAAACCTTTCTATGACATTTGCGATGACTTTAATGGTGCTAAATTCCCCGTAGGCTTTAAGTTCACGGGGTGGCATCCATTCTGTAGGTGTTACGCCACTACTTTACTTGCAAGTGAAGAGGAAAGGGAAGACTACTTCAATCGCATAGCAGCAGGGGGAAACGTATCAGGCTATAAGTTCAGCGGAAAGGTTGAGGAAATGCCATCAGCGTTTAAAGATTGGGTAAAAGAGAATAGCGACAGAATCACAAACGCTAATAGTATGCCCTACTTCCTTAAGGATAACCCTGCTTACTTAGAGGCAGCAGGGTACAATATTCCTAAATCTCAACACAACATATTCTTTCAAGGGAGAGAGTACAGTCCAGGTATACTCGCTTTTAAAGAATACAAGTCCGTTGATAAAGCAGTGTGGGATCAGTCGTATTTCTCAAATGAAAATAACGGGTTCGTTGTTACAGAACATAAACGTATATTAGAATCTCATGCGAGCAAAAACGAAAGAGCAAAGTTTGAAAAAGAAATGCGTATGTGCAAAGTTTGCGCTGACAACGGTTATAGAATAAAATATTTACGTGGCGAGAATCGCCCCAAAGGACAAACTTATGACATCACAATAAACGGCTTAAAGGCAGATTTAAAGTGCGTATCAGGGGGTGCAGGTAATATCGTAAAATACGCAAAAAAAGCACTTGTAAAACAAGGAGGTGAAGCGGTTGTTTTTGAGATTCCATCTCATAGCCCCGGATTTTACGAAACATTGACCGAGGCAAGGAGAAAATGTAGGGGTCGGATATTCTTCTATATAGAAGACGAAATGATATTAAAGGAATTAAAGGATTTGAAGGTATAAAAAAAATAAGGTCGCTGAAGAACGACCTTGGGGTGGTACACGATCTTTCGACCCTGTCCCTAAACCATATTACTATGATCTGATGCAAAGGTATGTAATTTATATCATACTTCAAAACTTATGTTCTCTTTTTATGGTTAATAAACGTTAATGTGATTGTATCGCAATCACTAATGCTTTATTTTTCAATAAATTAGCACTGTAAATCAAAATTTTGAATATGTTTAAGAAAATCTTAGAATCTCTTACTACCCAATTCAATGGTGTAGATGCAAGAATTTTAACCCGTAAGGCTCGCGAATTGGCGAAGCAGGTAAAGACGGAGGACGACATCAAGGAAGCCGTAGAAGCGGTAACCTTGATGGACTTAATCGAAATGGAAAGTGCCCGTAACACTTCGGAAGCTACAAAGAAAGCTATCGAAAATTACGAGAAAGAACACAACCTTATCAACGGCAAGCCCGTAACTACCAAGGGCGGTAAGCCATCAGACGAAGAGGAAGACGAAGATCCCGATGAGGAAGGAGAGGAAGGGAACGAGGGTAGTACTCCATCTAATGGCGGACAACCAAAGGCAGGAAAAGGCAGCGCAAAGCACAACCGAAAGCAAAGTGCGCTTGAAAGAAAGATTGCTTCATTAACGGATACGGTAGATAGACTCACAACGATTATCACCGATATGAAGCAGGAAAAGACTTCCAAGTCACGCAGGCAGCAAGTAGAGGAACTACTCGAGGGTGCAGACGATAAGGTCAAGAACCGCTATTTGCGTGACTTTGATAGGCTCAACTTCAAGGACGATGAAGATTTTAATCAGTGGCTCGAGGAGAGAAGCCCAGAGTTCACAGAGGAAATTCAAGCCCTTGGAGGTACAGAAGGCGGAACAGAGGGGCAAACAACGCCTACCCCAAAGTCTAACAGAGTGACGCCACCAATCGGAGGGAGAAGCACGCAGCAAAAGGGAGAAGTCAGTGCGGAGGTGAAAGCGTACCTTGATGCAGAAGCAGCCAAGGAAAGCGCAAATTCATTTTCCACGATTGCAGGCATACCACAAGCGAACCCAACTCCTCAAACTAATGGCTAAGCGTGGCGGTCGGCAGAAAAGCCCGCTTTGAACTTCAGAGAGTTATTTATTTATTTGACAAGGTAACAACAACATGAACAGAAACTTTAATTTTCAGAGCGCACCAAAGTCAGAGCCTATCTACTTTGAAAGCGTCATTGCAGAAAAGAACGGGGGTGGCTTGCTGAAAGGTCAGCCTTTCAACGTTCTTAAGTCTGTAGCCGTTGCCAAGGAAGACAACGGAAACAAATTTATCCCTATTAAGGGTTACCGCCTTGTAGAAGAGGTGAAGACAAGCGACACCACTATCAAGATAGCAAAGGATAGTGGAGTACAGAAAGGAGACATCATCGCACACGGCAAGGTGGGCGTCGCCTGCACCAAGGTAGACGCAGATGTTTCAGCGGACTATGACGTGGTGACCGTCACGCTTGGCGTAGCTATCAACGCAGGCACTGTCCTCTATCAGGCAAAAGCAGCTTCAGCAAGTTCAGCGGAGCCAATAGCAAAGCCGCTTTATATCCTTGGTACTAATTACGAAGCAAACACGGGAGATCAGGAAGTACGCCTTATCAACGCCGCTAACCTCCGCAAGGAGACCGCAAACGTTGCTCAAGAAATCGTAGACCTCCTCCCACTTGTTACCCTCGTATAAGCGTACCAAGTAATTAACATTAATAACGACTATTAAAGAATAAGGAAGATTTTATATGGCAATGAATGCACCTTTGTTTGACATTGATTTACCTGGACTTCAGGCGAGTGTCAACAACTTTCAGCCAGGTTCAGGCTTTTCATGGGCTACGCTATTCCCATTGAAATACACCCGTAAGTTCGATATCAAAGGTATCGAGGGTGACGATGGGATCCCCGTTGCAGCTGACCGAGTAGCGTTTAACACCTCTGCACCAAAGAAGACCCGTAAGACGGTCGGGAAATGGAGCGGCAAGTTAAGTAAGTACGCCGTCAGCCGTGAGAAAGACGAAGTGGAGATTAACGACTATAACGATGCGAGCACACTCGCAGCGTCAGCCGATGCAAACCCACAAGAGAAATTAGAACTCGTAAAGATTGTATACGATGACGTTGCTTTCTGTCGTAAGGCTATGGACGCTAAGGTAGAACTTGATGCTATGGGCATCGGTTGTAGTGGTATTCAGCGATTCAAGGCAAAGGTTGAGGGCGAGATGGCAACGGAAGATGTCATCAACTTCAACGTACCAAAGGAGAACTTTGTCGGTGTTGCCGTAGGCGACAAGAAAGACTCTAAGGGTGTTGTAAAGGTTCAGCACGCGAAATGGACTGACTATGAGCATGCAGACGGTCTTGAAGACCTTATCCGTGCGCAGGACATGATCCGCCGTAAGGGTTTGCCAGTACCTCGTTACGCTTTCATGGAACGTGCTAAGTTTGCAGACCTTTGCGCTCAGCAGGCTACTGCTCGACGTCTTTTCCCTCAGGTTAAAGACCTTACTGTAGTAAGCGCAGAGCAAATCAACCTTGCAAGCGTAAACGCATACATGCAGCGTGCAGAGAACAACTACCCAACTATTATCATTCTTGACACCTACGTAACAGTAGAACACAAGGACGGTAATAAGGAGACTGTCAAGCCTTGGAATGAAAACGTTGTAACGCTTGCTCCATCTTTGCAGCTTGGTTGGACTTATTATAAGCCCGTACCTTTGGTTCAGAACGTATCCGCTTTGCAGGTGTACGGTCCTTACTACAAGGTAACCCGCTATTCAGATGTTAACCCAATGATTGAGACTACTATGGCGGAAGCATATGTGCAGCCTGCACTTATCAACCGTCAGTCTCTTGTTTTCCTTAACACCGATAACAGAGATTGGGCAGACGGAGAATCAGCATAACAACAACACAGACACTAATTTAAACCACTAAGAAAATGAAGACGAGTCAGGCTCTCATGTATCTTTCTAACTATCCCATTCCATTGCCCGTGATTGAGAATATCATGAATGAGCAGGGGTTGGATGTTGACGCCTCGGATGCGGATGCAGATACACGTAATAGCGTTGTTTTTAAGCGATGCAAGGCGTATGTATATTTGTTCCTTTCTAAAGCACCGAACGTGACGCAAGGGGGTATAACCTATTCTTTCGGTCAGAAAGAGCGTGAGGGCTTCGCTCGCATGGCTAATGGCATTCTTCATGACTTAGGCGACACTACAGAAGCAGAAATCGAAGTCGGATATTACGGGGAGGACTTCTAAGTATGATTATCGCAAACGGAACGATTCAAATAGCTACAAGGACGGGAGGAGGGGTGCTCCACGGCATCCCACAACCCGTTAAAACCGTTTGGGGCGATCCGATACCTGCAAACATTGTTAAGTCTAAGGACGACAAAAAGGGAACGTACATAGACGGTAAGTTCAGGCAGGTTCAAGCGACAATCTTAATAGAGCCGCAGGTTTTCAACGCTGACCGTATCAAGGTCACCGACAACAGAAGAAGAGACCTGGGGGAATTTGAAGTCCAAGACGTGATATTTTTAGAAGCTACGCAAGCACTACAGATTACTATTTAACGGAGATTTTATTTTGCCAATTAAAAAGAACTTTTCAGCAAGGCAGATTCAAGACAGGATAAACGCACGTCTTGACGCACGTAAACAAGCCTTAATAGGGCGTTTATTTGCTATTGCAGAGGAGTGTCTTAACAACGCAAAGAGCAACCACAGATATTTAAGCCGCACGGGCAACCTCGCCTCTTCCATTAACTACTGCATAGTAGACAACGGTGTGATCATCACCGCAGGACAATGGAGAGCAACAGTGGGAACCGAGGGGAACGGGCAGAAAGGTATACAAAGTGGTATGCAATATCTCCAGGAAGTAGTATCAGGTTTGCCACAGAAAGGGTTAATCTTTGTAATGGTAGCAGGAATGCCTTATGCTTCATACGTTGAGGCGATGAGTTTAGATGTACTCGACACATCGGAAGCGATGGCAAAGGCTAAGATTAAGCAGATGATTGAGAATTTAACAAGATGACAACACGCAGCACGATACGGATAGAGCAGGAAATGTTCAAGACCTTGGAGGACTTGATGAAGAAGACAATCAAAGGTGATTTCTTCCTTAGTGGGATGCGTCCCGACAATGCACTGACAGAGGATGCAGTTCTCACCGTTTCTTTTGCCGATGCGGGTCAGATTGAGCAGGGTAAAGCACGCCTTAACATTTTCGTGCCCAACATTGATTGCGGTTATCCTTCCAAGGTCGCAGACAAGGCACGGCTTGACCAACTCGCATCCGCTGACCAGTCAGTTGTCGATACACTCAATGAAGCCGACACAGACTATTTGTTTGAGTTAGCGCAAGCAACACAGACATTCTCCGTAGATGGTAAAGAGGAACATTTTGTAAACATAACGATGGCGTTTAGGTTAGTGACATTCAATGAAGAAGAACAACAATAAAGAAAACAAATAAAAAGGAGAAAAAGACATGGCTACAGACAACGGAAAAATTATCATGGCATGGTCAAAGTGTAAGGTTGAGTTTGGTCCAACGGGCGAAAACGATGCTTTTGCAAAGGTCTTGACCAATGTGGGCAAGATTCGTAATCAGACCACAGAACTGTCAACCAATGACGGTGACGCACTGACAGAGGTTGCCACGGGTGGAGAAACTGTTGCAATGGAGCAGAATGATGGTACAATGCAGCTTAAGACAACTGTCATTGAGCCTACACCTGCACTTTACGCAGCCCTGGGCATTGCGCAGGACGAGGACACAAATGGTGAGCAGGTTATTAAAACTCACATCGTTCCAGGCGATCAGAGCCTTAAGGTGACACCACGTAATAAGGGTGCACGAGGTATTAAGGCTCCCGTTACACGTATGACGGTAGCACCTGCTTTTGACGAGCAGAACGGTAATGCTCTGACTATTACCTTTAACATCGTCAAGACAACCGCCGTAGCACCTACTTACAAGAAGAAAGGCGCAACGGGTTGGACGCCGACTACCACCCCTACAGATATCAGCAAAGCCCTCGGCATTGTTGGTAGTGACAGTGAATTGCCATCAGACGCAAAGAATGACGATGTGTACGGAATAGACAACAACTATTGGTACTCTCGCTTCACTACGAAGTCAGCACTTCACTAATAGGCATTCAATCTCATAGCTTTCATTTATATCTATTTATTTTTGTTTATTTCATATTAATTTGGTTGAAAACCTCCTCGGGGAGGGTGGCAGCAAGCGAGCCGCTGCCCTCCCCTTTTCATTCCAAGGGAGCAGGGAAAGAAACCGAAGCGGAGCGACACCGCAGCGACCCACATTTTAACTGTAAGACGACTTATTTTATTTTTATGGCAACAACAACCAATCAACCACCTTTCGAGCAGAGAGTAGCAGAAGCGATACTTCAAGGTAGTCTTAAGGGCAAAGCCTTTGAGGCAGGAGGCGAGAAGTACACCGTTACAGAGCCTACACCTGCAACACTGATGATGGTGTCTGCCGAAGTGGCTAAAATGCCACAAGTGAACGCCGACACAGACAATGTTCTTCATGAGATCCTAAGGACGGCAAAAGACACGGAAGTGTTAGGAAGAATAGCCGCTATTCTTATTATTGGTGCAAAGCGTATCAAAGAACACCGTCAGAAGCCCATTTATTTGACCCACGAACGCCTAAACTTCTTCAAGCGCATTACTACACCTTTTAGGAGAAAAGAGCGCACTGTGGAGGAAATAGAATGGCTTTCTGAATATCTACTCGAAAACGTCACCATCAAGACACTTGCTGAACTTATTTCCGTAAGGTTAGCAGAAATGCAGATCGGTGATTTTTTCGGTCTTACCACTTCCCTATCCGCAGTAAACATCATAAAAGCGACCAAGGAAGTGGAGGAGACAGTCCATGGGGAATAGTCTACAGTTGGGCTAAGAATATGGGGTGCAGCGTAGAGCACGTACTCTATGATATGAGTTATCGCAATCTTTTGCTTTATTCTTCTGCCACACCGCAATACGATGACGAAAAAAGCACCTGGGATAGCAGCTTAGACGCCAATAACCCCGACAACTTCACTTCAGGCGGATCAGGAAGCGAGGAAGCAGGCGAAGAGGATGAGTACGAAGAGGAAGACGAAGTAAAAGTAAAAGACTTCTAAGTAAGAAGCACAACGACAAAACAAAAAGACAAGGAGCAACGCAAATGAATGTAGGTGACAACGGACAAGAGAACTTCACTATCACCATAGACGACAGTCAAGCGAGGAACCAAGCGCAGCAGACGGCGCAATCTTTTGCTAACATAGGCAGGGAAGCCGAAGCAGCAGGGCAGAAGATGGATAATGCAGTGGGCAAAATGGGGTCTGCTGCGTCTGATGGTGCTAAGGGCGTAAAGAAACTCAATGAGCAACTTGATGATCAGCAAAAGAAGTTATCAGAACTTGATTCCTTGATAGCCAAGTACACCGCACGTCAGGAGGACTATAAGAAGAAACTGTCAGATCTGCAAAGGCAATATCAGCTATCCAAGCAGTCGCAAGGGGAGTTTGCCGAGGGGACAAAGACCCTAAAGGCTATGGTTGACGAGATGACGGGTACCTACAACAGAGCAAGTGCCACCCTTGAACACTACAAATCAGAAAAGCAAAGGACTTCCAGAACCGCAGAGCAACTCAAAGGGGCTATTCAAAACGAAGCATCAGGGATAAGCGATGCAGCAAAGAGCATCAGGAATGCAAAGCAGGAAACGGAAGGCTTTGCCGACGTCAACAATTCACTGCTTAAGACGCTGAAGAACGTAGGCTTTACCGTGGCGGGCGGTATGGGCTTGAAGGAACTTGCAACAAAGGTTGTAGAGGTTCGTTCGGACTTTGAGAGCATGGAGACTTCCCTCGGCGTGTTGCTTGGTGGAGATAAGGGACGACTTAACGACATCATGGGGCAAATCAAAGATTATGCCCTCGCATCGCCGTTGAATACAAAAGACATGGTAGGTGCGGTACAGATGATGACATCCTTTGGTATCGAAGCTGAAAAGTCTATTGACTACCTAAAGGCGATAGGCGATATCTCCATGGGAGATTCAGGGAAATTCAATTCCCTTGCGCTTGCTTTCTCACAGATGAGCAGTGCGGGCAAGTTGATGGGACAAGATTTGCTGCAAATGATAAATGCCGGGTTCTCTCCGTTAGAAGAAATTTCACGCAAGACGGGCAAGTCTATCGGCGAACTGAAGAACGAAATGTCAAGCGGTGCTATCACTTCTAAGATGGTGCAGGATGCGTTCATATCTGCAACCTCCGCAGGTGGTAAGTTCTATGGTATGGCATCAGAGGGAGCAAAGACCCTTAGAGGTCAGCTTTCTATGTTAGGGGAGCAGTTCGACCTTACATTTAACGAGATAGGTACAAAGGCTGAACCCGTTATTCTAAGTTCTGTTAAGGCAGCGACATCCCTCGTTGAGAACTACAAGCAAGTAGGCATGGTACTGACGGGCTTAGTAACGGCGTTCGGTATCTACAGAACCGCCGTAGCAATTGCCACGGTTGCAACAAACGGATATACCATTGCGGAAACGCTTGCATATACACGTATGCTATTGTTGGAAAAGGCTACAAAGTTGCTTAACATTACCATGTTGGCAAATCCTTATGTAGCAGCAGCGGCAGCCTTAGGAACATTGATAGGCGTGATGATTGCCGCTAATGATGGACTGACAGACATTGAGAGAGCACAGAAAGCCTATAATGACAGATTGGCGGAGGCAAGGGAACGCCAAGAAAAGTACAATGAGGAAACGCAAAGAGCAATAGACACGGCAACGAGTGACGCCTCGGCAACGAACGAGCGAAAGAACGCTATGAATCTGCTCATTTCCCGTTACCCGTCCATTATTAAAAAGTACATAGACGAAGAGGGGCATTTAAGAGATATCCTCGGGTTAAAGCGTGAAATTGCAGCTATAGACGGGCAAAGGGTTGTTCATGGATACTATGCAGACGGTAGCACTGCAAAGCGTGCCGCACGTGCTTTCGCAGCCGTACAGAGAGCCAAGAGACAAGCAATACAAGGTGGATTCGGTGAGGGACAGTATACGCAGTTCTTAAGCCCCGAGGAAAAGAAAGAAGAAGCCTTTGCGAATGATTGGTACGAACGTAATGCTAAGCCATCATGGTATCATGCGGGGTCAACGGAGGAAAGGCTCGGCTTTGCAAATAATATCAAAAAGATTGCTTTCTACACGGGGCAGAGAAGAAACGCCGCTAACAAGGTCAAGAACTACCAAGACCAAATAGCAGGCATGTCTAACGATCAGCTTAAGCAGATGGCGCAAAACCTCAAGAAGCTGCAAGGACAGATAGGTGGCAGGGGACAAAAGAAATACGTCCGCCTTACTTACAAGGGCTTAAAGGGTGCTTTACTTTCTCAATCAGACCTTAAGAACCTTTCTACCCTAGTAGACGGTGCGTCAACGGCAAGACAGAATAGTCCAACTTATAGACAGTCTGTAGGCTCGGCGAACAAAGACTATCAGGCAGCGCAAAGCGAACTGAAACGACTTCTTAACAATTCTAAAGCCACGGCAGGGCAAGTAAAAGCAGCACGGGATAAGGTAAAGGCTGCATCTGATAAGATTTCAGAGCTTACGGGCACTTCCCCTGAAGCAGCTGCAAAAGATGCAGCGAGAGCAGCTAAGAAGCAGGCTTCAGAAGCCGAGAAAGCAAAAAAGAAAGGTCAGAAAGACGCTGAAAAGGCTGCTAAGGACGCACAGAGAGAAGCCGAGCAGGCAGCACAGTTAAGAGAAAAGAGCCATACCCTACAAGAGAAGTGGGACAAAGAGGACGCAGATACACATCTTAAGGCGATACAAGCACGCACAGAGGCTGATCTCGCAGCGGAAAACAATGCACATGAAAAGGAACTTAATCAGCTGAAGAACAACCATGAAAAGGAGTTGCAGCAGATTAATCAGCAGGAAGAAGACTACAAGAAGTCTAATTTTCAGCGTGCAAAAGAGAAATGGGACTTAACGAACAAGGATAAGAAAAGAACATTCTACGACACCAAGGAGGGTAAAGACGGGTGGCAAAGCCAGAAGCTGACAGATGACCAGTCAAAGGCAATACAAGCCGCCATAGAGAAAGAAAATAAGACATACGAGAAGACCGTAAACGAATCTGAACGCAAGGTACTAGGCGATAGACTGTCTTCTCTCAACGACTACTTGGAGCAGTACGGTACATTCCAACAACAGAAGCTAGCCATTGCGACCAAGTATGCAAAGCAGATAGCAGACGTGCAGGCTTCAGCAGACGATGCGGACACTAAGAAGTGGAAGATAGCCAAGCTACACAAGGACGAGGAAAAGGAAAAGGCGGAAGTTGATTCCAACGCCATACTTGCAAAAATAGATTGGTACACCGTCTTTGGGAACATTGGAGGCATCCTCAAAGGCTCATTAGAGCCACTTCTTAAGAGCCTCAACGAGTATACAAGTACCAAGCAGTTCCAACAGTTAGGAGCAGACAAGCAGAAAACTATACTTGACGCTATGGAGAACATACGTGGTCAGGTAGGGACGAACTCGGATGTTAGTTGGAAAGACCTTGCAAGCGACTTGACAACGTATCAGGATGCAGTAAGAAAGGCAGCTGAAGCTGAGAACGAACACCAAGCTAAGATAGAAGAATACAGTTCTGAACTTGACACCTTAACGAAGAAGTTAAAGGACGCTGAAAAAAGCGGAGATGTGTCAGCCATATCGGCTATAAGCAAGCAGATGGCGGACATTAACGACAAGATGACGGAAAGCGGTTTGCGTGTCACAGAAGCGAATCAGGAAGTTACACAGTCGGCAAACAAACTATCCAAGACCACAAAGAATGTAATCAAACCTATAGATGACATTCACGTATTTCTTCAGACGGTGGGTTTTTCAGATCTGCAAACGCTTTGGGATAGCTTTAATTCCCTTAAAGGTGCAGCTGATGGACTTAAAGCCCTAAACAAGGCAGCTAAAGCCTCAAAGGAATTGGGAGAATCAGCAACGCAGGCAGCGGACGGAGCAAAGGAGTTAAGCGAAGTTATAACGGATGCAGGGCAACAGACCGCTACTGCACTTGTTGATGTGTCAAAGAACGTCACAGATGCAGCAGACAAGATAAGCGGCGTTGTGGATAAGGTGTCAGATGCAGCAGCCAAGACGGGCGAAGCCGTAACGAAAGCAGGAGCAGCAGCGGGGCAAGTAGCGGGAGTAGTCGGGGATGCACTTTCAAAGGGACTATCAAAAGCGGGGCTTATAGGTCAGATAATAGCCGCTATATTGAAGATATTAGACGTCCTAAAGGATGGTATCGGTCCGATTGTTTCCTCCCTTATTGATTCCATACTTGGAGCAGTAGCAGGAATCATCAACAATATTTTGTCGGGCAAGTTCGTGACACAAATCATTGGTTCACTTGTAAAAGGTATAGGAAATATCCTAAGCTCCATTGTCGGAAACCTCGCACACATTCTGTCATTTGGGGCAATAGGACGTGATGCGGGTAATTGGTTTAAGAATAGCAATGCGGACGAGATAAACAAGCGTGTAAAGGCACTCGAAGAATCAAACGACCGCCTGAAAAGTTCCATTGACAAGCTAAAGAACACCTTAGAGAGCAGAAACGGGATGTCAGCCGTCAAGACTTATGACGATGCAAGGGAGAAGATGCAAAAAGTCATTAGTCAGACAATGGATATAGTTCATAACAAGATGGACTATCACGATGCGCACCATTCCAACGCTTCAAGATGGAGCATGGGAGAGGATCGGTACGCACAGATTAACGACCTTATAAACAAGAATAGGGGCAATTACAACGAACTCGCCACGATGTATGATGTCCACAGTTTGGAAGACATATACAAGCTATCCCCCGAGCAGATGGACGACATCAGGAAGAATCTATTTGACGTCTGGGACGAGATAACCCATACGGGGCGTTATAATTGGTCAGAGCAGTGGAACAATTATGCAGACTTAAGCGGACAGTATGACGAACTAAAGAAGACGTTCAGGGAGAAGTTGACGGGTATCAGCTTTGACAGTATGCGTAACAACTTTGTGGACAATCTTATGGACATGAGCAAGAAAGCAAGCGATTGGACAAAAGACCTTAATAAGATGTTTGCAAAGAGCCTCCTTAATTTCGCTATTGGAACGGAAATGGACGACAAACTCCGCAAATGGTGGACTAATTGGGCGGACATTATCAAGAAGCAGAACGGCGACCTTTCACAGTCACAGATTGACGGGATGAGGCAAGAGTATGACGGCTTTATTTCAGAGGGTAAGACCATCCGTGACAGAGTATTTAAGGTTACGGGAGCCGATAAGGAAGCCTATTCACAAGATAGCAGTAAATCAGTGCTTCAAGGCGTAACGCAGGATCAGATCCAGGAGATTAACGGACGACTGACAAGCATACAGATAAACGTTGATAAGAATCAGCAGAACACCACTGATATAAAAGCATTGATGGATGATTTTGCAGACTTGCAAGTGAAAGGTCTTGAACACCTGGAGAAGATTGTCAAGTACACGAGTGAACTCCCCGAGATGAACAAGAAGTTAGAGAAGATAAGGCAGAACACAGAACACTTATAATTAGGGCTAAGATATGACAAGGAAGAACGAATTATACATTAACGGCAAAGACGCTTTCACGACATGGGGGGTATTCCTTAACGATAAGAGTTTATCCTCCCTGCTCGAGCCCGAGCCACTAAAAGACCCCGTGACGAATAAAAGTGCAACGATGGACGGCAAGCAGGTCAGAAGAGAGTTAACGCCTAAAGTGGACGAAAGGGACGTTACTCTAACTATTCAGATCTATGCAGCTAACCGTTACGACCTTTTTCACAAACTATTAGCTTTCAAATCAGAACTTAAGAAAAGACGTTGTGAGTTCTGCACGTGTTATGAACCTAATGTTATCTATCGACTTGACTATAAGAGTTGCAGTCAGTACAAGAGCCACCACCGTGGGTTAGCAACGTTCAGTCTTAAGATGAACGAGCCGAACCCCGCTAACCGAGGCAAAGAGGATGTAGACGACTATGAGAATACAGATATTTAATAAACAAGGGCAAAAAGCCTACACCGTACCCGTAGAGGATAGCAGCGTGTATGTGTGGAAACTGAAAGATTCCGAGTATATACGTATAGTCTTTAATTCAGATTTTGTTCTTCAGTTAAAGAGAGGCTATTACACGGACATTCCAGTCCTCGGACGCTTCGAGATTGTTACACTTCCAAGTCCTAATGCGAGCAAGAAAGGTGACGGATATGAGTACGAACTTCAGATGGATAGACCGTGGGCGAAATTCAAAAACCGCATAATGTTTATGCAGCGTGGCAGCGTCCTCGGTATGGAATCGAAGTGGAGTTTAACAGACACTATCCGCAATCACTGTAGTATACTCACTGATAACATTGCACAGTGTGGGTTCACGTACAAGGGCGACAATTACCATGTGGTAATACACGAGGGTGTCGATACAGAGAAAAGTAAACTGATATCTTATGACGGAGCAAGCATATTAACCGCCATTGGGAATATTGCCACCGCCTTTGATACAGAGTGGTGGATAGATGGTGACGCAATACATTTCGGACGATGCGAGCAGGGGACTGAAGAAATACCCCTTACCCTACACCGAGAACTATCCAACGTTACCCGTTCAGAGGATAGCAACGTACATGGCACACGTCTTTACGCTTTCGGATCTAATCGTAACCTTAACCCGAACTATAGAAGAAAGCTGAAGAACCCGTTTACCATTGAAGCGTGGCAGACGAAGAAAGATGGGAATAAGACGTACGACTGTTTTTGCTTCAAGGATATAGACATACCCGAAAGAGCAATTAACAAGCGCACAACGGCAAAGATAGAGGAACTCACAGAGGCTAAGAAGATAGTCTTTGTCGGTGTCCTTTATGGAACGGACAACACCACCCCGCTGAACGGCGGAAAGAACTTCTATCGCTTCGAGGAAGGCGTAAAAGTCACCCGTAAAGGTCAGCAGAAAGTAACCCTTTCTAACCTTTCCATGATGTACGTGAACCGTTTGTATACCACCCCTATAGACGGGCAGGCACAACTCGCAATACAAGGTGTGGCGGAAAACCTGCTGCAACTACCTATTGGAACGCCGTATATCACCTACCAGGGAGCCGAGGGGAACGATGACGATATCGTGGAAATACGGGAGCAGAACAACGACATTTACCCCCGCTGCCTGCTTACTATTGACAGTGTAACGACTGTTGATGCAAGTGAAACAAACGAGGACACGGGAGAGGTAACGAAGTGGAAGGCGTATCGCTTCACGGCAAAGAGGACGCAGGATAGTGTTCCCTTTACCTTTGACGATTCATACCTCGTTCAGGAAGAAAATAAACCGCTTAGCATTCACTTCGAGAGCGGGAAACTGTCAGGGCTTGAATTTGAAGCGCACTTTAACCCCGAGGGGAGGCAGGGCGAAACTCGCCTATTCGAGATAACACGCAACACCACCTACACAATAGCACTTCCTAATGAGGTAGCATGCCCCCAGGTAGGTGATAAGCTATACCTTTTCAATGTTGATGCGGACATCATAGATAACGGTCTGATAGAAGCAGCAGAAGCGGAGTTAAAAGAATGGGCTGAAAAGGAAATGAAGAAACTTTGTCGTGATGCAGGAACATACACGGGAACCATTAACCCCGTGGAATGGGGGCGCAAACGATTAGGACTACTTCAATACGGGCAGAAAGTGAAGCTAAACGCACCACACCTCATACACACGGAGGACGGAAAGCGCAGCAGTCGTATCATAGCATGTCAGCTTAGACTTAACGACTTAACGCAAGGCGATTATACCATCGGTGAAAGCGCAGCCTATAGCCGTAGCGAGAACCTGACAAATAACGTCCAGGAACTTGTATATTTCAACGGACAGATAAAAGATGGTCAAGGAAATATATCTATAGGGCTATACGATAAGCTGATCACGCAGCTTCAGAAAGATAACAAGACGCTTGCTACATTGGTAGGTGAGAAGTTAAGCAGGTTAAACAGTGATGAGGCTAAGGGGCTTATCACCTTCCTGAAAGGTGTTGCTTTCAAAGCGGGAAAGGGCATCACCGAAATGGGAGATGCAGAGTTAAGGGACGTTGTAGTGCGCTACTTAACTGCTGAATCACTTAGAAGCGCAGATTTCCATCCAGGACTATTGGACGGTGCAGGCTTTGGGATATACAAAGACGAATACGGCAAGTCCATAGCAGAGGTTGATAAACTCAATGTAAGGCAGAAAGCGACCTTTTCAGCATTAGAGTATAAACGCCTTGCATTTACAACGGGTGATGTTGGGTTTACCTCGGCAAGTGCGCACCTTTACGGTGTTATACCCCTTGATGACAAGGGAGCACCTATTGTGAACTCAACAACCTACTTCACATCAGCAGGAAGGCAGGTGCTTGTTAATAACGCACTTCTATCCTATAGCGTCACATCAGGCGGAAAGACCGTAAGCGCATACCGTTGTTACTTCCTCGCCGATGATGGAGACAAGCGTATCAGCAACGATTGGAGAATAGGCGACCAAGCCATGTGTAATACTGCAAACCTCATATCACGCACAACGAGTGGTGCAGCTAACATATACTATTGGAGGTTAGTGGTCAATAAAGGCACGGAAACCATAAACGGGAAGATGTATCACTTTATAGACCTATCAAACATCCGTGGCTCTGTTACAATTTCAGATGCAGCCCTACAAAGGGGTTATATCTGTGTGGGTTATGACACAAGCGTAGAGAACGATGTACCAACGGCGGAAGACGACCTTATACAATTAGGAAGTCAGACCGACACCGACAGACAGAGTGCATACATCATCTATGTATCGGAGGGCAAGCGTGTGGACTATGCAGGTATCAATAACTACAACCTCACATCACACATTGTAAGTGAGTTTTCTCCTAAGGGGTCAACGGTGCGTTCAGACAAATTCACGATAATATCAGGAGCAGGCACGGGAGTAAGCGCACCGATAGTATGTGATAGAGGACAGTGGGTCAGCGGAACAGTAGCAGGGCATTACGATAGATTCTCTTATAACGGGTCGCTATGGCTCTGTAATGTAGGTATTGGGCAGACCACCAACGAAGCACCATCCGAAACGAGTACAAAGTGGATAAAGCAAGTATCAGAGGGTGAAGCCTATAGCCTTGAAGTGACTATTGAGAGTGGAGCAATATACAATTCACAAGGTAGCGTTGTTCTGTTAGCGACATACAGAAAAGGAAACGTTGATATTTCCAACACCATACCAAACACGGCATGGTCATGGATACGTACAAGCGGACAGAACACAGATACGGCATGGAACAACGCACATAAGAAAGTAGGTAGACGAATAACAGTAACCGCAGCGGAAGTGCTTACCATGGCATACTTTGACTGCATAATAGAGGGATAACACATGGGAATAAGAGCAAGAGGAGGCATACCCCTCCACAACGTGAAAAACGGTGCAGACGCAGAATACTATCGTTTGCAGCCACAGAGTGAAAAGGCAGTCGTTGGAGTAGACAACGCACTGTATGTAACCCTTTCGTACATCATCGAGCACGTCAAGGGTGCGCAAGTGACAACGGAAGCAGGCAGTGCACAAGGCTATCACGTCACTGCACGCATGAACAACGGTGTAACAATCTCCATGACAAACGGAGCGGTGAACAGTGGTACATACAAGTTAACGAACTACTCAAAGGCACAGAATCGTCCTGACTATGTTATCATAGAACTAAAGGACAAGGCAAACAAGGTCGTTGACACACGTACGGCGCAAATCATCATGGAATCATCTTCCTATGTTGACGTGGTGGGCGATTTACGTACAACGGTGTCGCAGCAAGGAGAGAATATAACCACTATCAAGCAGACCGCTGACAGTATATCCCTTAAGGTAGACGGGATAAAGAATGGTGTAAAGAACCTCATTAAAGGAGGGCAACTGAATAGAACATTCAAGACGTACGGGATAGGAGGAGACGATGTAATGATACCTTTGAAGCCCGATACAGTTTATACACTGACAATTTGCGGACATACAAACAACGTTACACGTGCTAATGGGCAGATGTTACGTGCTTATATATTCAGAAAGGATTGGACTTGGTCTGCGAATACCGATATTGACAATAACTCAGATACCATATCGTCCATTACGTTCAGTATACCTTCAGACAAAGCATCTATCGATGGTATGTACAAGTTTGATGCTTACCCTTTTCCCGATAAAGAAAGTCAAAACGGCGAGGTTACGGTTAATTGGGTGACCCTTACAGAGGGTACGCAGGCGGCAGCGTCATGGATACCATCAGATGGTGAAACGGGAGAGGACAAGGCAAAAGAGGTTGAGTTACGTCTTGAAAACGGTGAGTTCAGAGTGAAGTCTGACAAGACTGTTTTTGTTGATAATAGCGGAAAGGAAACGGTACTCATCAAGGATGGCAAGCTATCGGCGGAACTCATTGACGCAGTGAAAATCGTTGCAGCAGGCATACAAGCACAGACGATTGACGCTAAGAACGCAATCTTTAAGAACCTCACCGTTGAGGGTGACAGTACTTTCAGGGGTAATCTTGACGGTGTAGAGGGGTCGTTTAAGAGATTAAACTGTATGTCTTATGACGGAAAAGATATAGTAGGCAGTATCACCTTTAATGGAAACGGAAGAATGGTGTTTACGGGAGACTTAGTTTTTCAAGGCACAAAAACCGTAAACGGCATTCAGCGAATAACAAGACTTTTATCAAACGACCTTTGGGTACGTGGCCAGTTCGGACATAATGCCCGTATCTGTGCAGTGATACAAGACGAATATATGTACGTACACCATACGGGGCATATTGATTCCAAAGGGATAAAAATAAAACTCGGAGTTGTTTCTTTTCCAAGTAGGGCAAACCCCAATGTCAAGGGTTCAGCGTACAAAATACCGCTATATAGTCCAGGCAGACAAGGAGTTCTCGGAGAGGATGGAACACTTGTAGACGTTGATAACCCTAACATCAACAACCCGACAGACCCTATCGGCGCAGAAGAAACGAATCCTGCACTTGAAATACCCAACGGGGCAAGTATTGATATGGTGATATTTAATTGCACCCGTGCAGGCGCTTATGTTTTCGACAAAAAAAGTATAGGATACGGTAAGGCATGGACGGTTTTTAATGGAAACAATAACGTTGGCGTGTCAACTGTAACCCAAGAGGGAGTAATAACTCTGGGCGGTGGAGAAGTACGAGAGTTCACATATGTCAACCCCGAATGGCTAACCCCTAAAATAACAGACGTTGGAGGAGGTATCATAACGAGTTCAGGGCGTGATATGAATTGGTAATAACGACAGATAACAACAACACAAAAAAGGAGTAATTATGAGAAAGTTTTTAGACGGAGTATATCGGGTATTCGGTAAACTCGCAGAAGTAGGAAGTGACAAGTATCTGCACCTCATTGCAGGGCTTATCTTAGCATTCGTGACTGGTAAGTTGCTTGCCCATGTTGAAGCGTGGGCTTTCCCTGCAATTACAGGTGTCTTGCTACTAATGGTAGCGAAAGAGAGTGTAGATTATTACCTCCGCAAAGAGCAGTTCGACTTAAAGGACGTAGCTGCTGGTGTGGTAGGTGCAGTTGTCGGAGTAATACTTTGTCTGCTATGAATTATATAGAACAAATTAAATACTTGTTAGGTAGCGTGCTAAGTGGTATTTTAGGGATATTCTTTCCCATTCGTGACTTCATGTATGCAATGGTAGTAGTCTTTGCTCTTAACTATCTGTTTGGATGGATAGCAGGCATGACACAAGGCGAGCGTTGGGACTGGAAAAAATCAATGGTATTCTTTCGTCATTGCACATTGTTTTTTGTTATGACATCAGCGGTATTCATTACAGGGCATTTCCTGCACAATGAAGATGAAACTGTGGGCGTAGTAAAGGTGTTATGTGGTGTAGCAATATGGTTCTACTCAACTAATATCGTGCGAAATTGGCGGATAATGCTTGTTAAAGACACTACCATGTGGAAAGTAGCAGGGTTCGTGTATTACGTGTTAACGCTTAAGATGGTAGACAAGATACCATACTTAGGAGAATATCTCAACACTACGGGAACCAAGCCTACGCAAGATAGCGACAATGCGACTATTGAATAACTTAAAAAGATAACGACATGACAGAAGAAGAGAAAAGAGATATAGTGCAAGAGGTACTAAAGGAGATTAAAGCACAGTCGCAGGATATTATGTCGCTTCCAAGTTCGGAAAATGTCAGTGAGTTTAAGTCCCTCCCCGTTGTAGCCACAGACGGGACGCTTAAGACGATGAACGCTGCACTGTTAAAGGGCGACAAAGGAGAACCGGGCAGCGATGGTAAAGACGGACGGTTCAGACTACAGAATCACGGTGCAAACGACATGACATTTGCACTCACACCGAATGTCATGCATGTGTGGGGTGTTGTGGATACTTTGAATCTCTCCCTTGCACCGAATGACAACAACGACTACACCGCAGAATACTGCTTTCAGTTCACTTGCCCTGTGGCGAGTGGTACGCAATTAACGTTGCCAAGTTCTATAAAGTGGATAGGCGATGTGTTTACACCACAAAAGGGGCAGACATACCAAGGGTGTGTAGTTAACGGACTTTTAATAATGGGAGGAACGTTATGATTTTGTTTGAAAAGTTACTTGCAAACGTGGCGAAAAAACCAAAGTTTGTGCATTTTGAAGATAAGGGCGTAGAGGAAATATGCTTAAACGCTTTTGATAAAGACAAAGACGGAAGATTAAGCATAGAAGAAGCAGCTTCGGTAAAAAATATATTAGTTATTCGTGAAGCACTAAGAAAGAATGCAAGTAACTCATTTGATGAGTTTAAATATTTCACGGGTGTAAAGGCTTTGGGTGTATCTTGCTTTGGAGAATGTAAACTAACTGCAATAACTCTACCTTATGGAATAAAAGAGATTTCACAATATTGTTTTTCTAATAATAAATTGTCAAGGTTGGTGATCCCCGAAACATGTACTACTGTATGGGGCGGTATTCTTGCGTTTAATCCTGTTGATTGCGATATTATATTTCAATCTCCTACACCCCCTACAACACGTAACCAATTTTTATCACACGCCCCAAGAGGAGTAAAACTCACTGTTTACGTCCCCGATGAATCTGTAGAAGCATATAGGGCGCAAAGTGGATTTGTTGGCTATGAGAAGCAAGTTAGACCGATGAGTGAATTAAAGAAATAAGATTATGAAACAATACAAGAAAGGAAACGACACCTATAACGGTGTATATATCGAGGTAGGCGGGGTTAGGATAATCAACCCTACAGAAGAAACGCTTAACGAAAACGGCTATGAGCAGGTAGAAACCGAAACGGCAGAGCAACTCCTGCAAGATGCAAAAGACAGAAAGCTTGCAGAACTTGACGTGTTCAATCAGTCATCAGAGGTAAACGACTTCACGTTTAAAGGCATGCACACGTGGTTAACACCTTCAGAACGTGCAAGCTATAATGTGAGCATTGCCGCTGCGGAAGCACTTGGCGAAACGACTATCACATTTGCCATTGCAGAACAACCTTTGACGATTGACATTCCAACGGCAAAGATTGTCCTTGCAAAGATTCAACGTTATGCTGATGCCACTTTCATGGTGACGGTCAAGCATAAGGCGGCTATCACCGCTTTGTCCTCAATAGAGGAAGTGAACACATACGACTTCACGAAAGGCTATCCAGAAAAGCTACAGTTATGAAGATAGCAGTACTTATAGCAAGTATCATCGGAAGCCTGCTACTAATGGGATACACGATATTAATGGCAAAAAGGAAAGGTTGCCCGCTATGTAGCCTTTCTGAAACCGCCTATATTGTTAAATCGCCAAATGTATTCACGTTTGTAATTGTCATGGGTACTTTCCTCCTGACACCGCAGATGATTGTAAGTACAAGTGGTTGGGTAGGCTTTTTGGGCATTGTATTCCTTTTCGGAATGATGATGGTCGGAGCAAGTCCACACTATCGGACGATTGGCAAAACACTTCACATGGTAGGGGCTTTCACGGCAGCTATTTCCTCTCAACTCTTAATCGGAATTACTGATTATCGTTTTCTTGTCTTTTGGCTGATATATGGCATTATCTACCTTATCAGACGGAAACGAAGTGTTCTATGGGAGGAAGGCGTGTGCTTTGTTATTATTACAACATTTAATATTTTAGGATAATGGAAACAGTAACAGTAACACTTGGCGAACAAAGTCAAGGACATGAAGAGGGACTATCACGTATCAACTATAAAAGTGATTTCCCACTTGCAGTAAAATTAGTTAAAAACGGACAACCCGTAGCCTTTCCTGATTGCGATTTTTCAATCGCTGCAAAGACAGAAAACGGCTTTACAGTGTACAAGGCAGAGAGAAAGAACGGAGTATGCAAGCATTGTAAACAGGATGGCGATCGCCTGATTGTGTTCTTCGACAATCACGGGCTTGGCAAAGGACGTATCGAGATAGAATGTGTCATTGACAACCCCGATGCAGACTACACAGAGGATGGCATACGTCAGGAAACATACAAGGCAAAAGCACCTGTCGTCCTTGTTGATGACAATGGCGATGCGCTCGACTTAAGGCTACCTGAACCACGTGTGGTAGAGAAAGTAGTAGAGAAGATTGTGGAAAAAGAATCTCAACTCACATCAGGAATAAAAGCACTTTCCGAAGCACCAGCCAAGGTAACGGAAACTCACCCGATGGCGGCTGCCATGAACCTGTTTAATTCTGAAAGTGAGATTTTGAACAACTTGGCGGCAGAAGAACTAAGCAAGTTCCCCGCAGACATATTACATGATGGTACTTTTGCTACTAAGGTATTAGATGCATTAGGCGCAAGCAGTAGTACTCCCGGAGCAGTGCCATTGATTAAGCAGGTAGGACTTATCTCCTTATTAAGGGGGTATGCCCAATCAAACGGTATGGGTGTTCCGCTTAATTGCCAAGGACTATTTTCAGGCGTTTGTCTCAACAATCTAAGCCTTACATTGAGAAGTCCGATGGATATTCGTGGTATGTTCATGATGTCTTATTTTGCACGATTGGACATTTATCTAACCGATGAGTTTGAGATAGCAAAGGATATGGAGGTCACCGTCAATAGCAATTCTTCTCACGAAGATTGGGCGAACTATCGCAACTCTGACGATAGCGATGAACTGACTTCTTACGAATATGGAGGATATATTAGACTGCTTCATTTGAAGTTTGACCCTAATAAAATGGAACATGCTATCACTTTGATTCGTAACTTAGGCTTTGGTTGTGTTCAGCAAATTAGATTAGAAGCAACGGGAGAAGTGGATGGATCTACATGCGCAAGATGGATTATTGAAGCCCTTAAGCCTTATACAGAAAAGGAGAAGGCTATCAAATCATCAAATGGTCAACAATTCATGCCCCATATCATACAAGCAGGGGAAAATTTCACTAATGGTCTTCGTTACCCAAATATAAGTGAGGATGCAGAAGCTAAAGGTTATGTTTTCTCTTAATTTAAAGTATTATGGCAAATTTCACAATAGGAGAATTAATTCAGTCCTCAACCGCAAGTCGGTTGGGGATTGACAATAACCCCACACCGACAGTAAGGGTGCACTTAACGGAAACAATCACCCTCTTAGAGAGTATCCGTGCAGAGTGGGAAGAGTACTGTGCAGAGCATTCTCTCGGAACGCCTGCAATAAGGATAACAAGCGGATACAGAAGTCCTGAATTAAACAAGGCAGTAGGTGGAGTGAAGAACTCTGCACACGTGGCAGGGTATGCAGCAGACCTGCAACCCGTCAACGGCAAGCAGGCAGAATTTGAAAAGTTCTTTGCATCGGATTTCTCAAAGATGGGCTACGGCTTTGACCAAATCATTATTGAGAAGTCGAAGACCGCCCGTTGGGTGCATGTGGGGTATAAACGTCCTGAAGACGGAAAGCAAAGACATCAGTGTTTTTCATTAAAGATTTAAGGAGTATAAAGACTATGGACGAAAAAGATTATGAAAAGAGCATAAGGGTATTTGTTATATCCCTTATATCAGTGGTAGCGTTGCTTGTCATTGCGGCACTCATCCTCTGTGGGTGTTCGCATAAAATGTACGTACCAGTGCAGTCTATTCACACAGATACGGTGTATATGGCAAAAAAGGACAGTGTTCACATTAAAGACAGTCTGATCTTAAGACAGATTGTAAACGTCCGTGATAGTGTGGCTATCCATGACAGTGTAGTGATTGTTAAGAACGAGCAGGGAGAAGTCAAGGAACGCCTTATTGTCCGCTATCGTGACAGATGGCATGCAACAGTGGATAACTTATCACTGCAACGACAGATTGACCGCTACAGAGCAAGCAATGACAGTCTAAAGGCAATTAAGAAAGATTACATTGAAGTACCCAAGGTTATAGAACGTGAACTCACTCGGTGGCAAAAAATCAAGATGGACGTTGGAGGATGGGCGATAGGTGCGCTTTCCGCTACATTCTTAGCCGTCATAGCGTACATTGTGGTGTGGCTACTAAAGAAGTACAGAAAGATATAATATCAGAAAGGAAATTGTTCCCGTTTTCGTTTGGAGAAAACAAATAAATTCACTATATTTGTAGGAGATAAATAGCTATCCTTTGTGGTGATTGGATAGCACACTAAGAAGACTTACGTCCCCCTTTAGAATTGTCGCAAATCACCACAATAGGCGACAAGGATATTGGGGGATAGCTTTTTAAACAATGAAGAAAAACATTAATGAAACACTCATGGGAACGAGTGGAATGAGTTCCATTGACGTGGCAAACGTTACGGGTAAACAACATGCGCATATCTTGCGTGATATTCGCAACTTGTTAGACCAAGGTGTAGCCGCATCCAATTTTGGATTGGGGTCTTACATGGATGTAAATCAACAAGTTAGACCATGCTACAACCTTACTGCTAAGGGCTGCCTTATCCTCGCAAGTGGTTACAACCCAATCTTAAGAGAAAAGATAATAAATAGATTAGAAGAACTTGAAAAACAACGAATTGCAGAAGAGATAAACCCCGAGTTGTCCGCAAACAAGTTTATTAACCAATACAAAAAGAAAGGTAAATCTGACAGATGGATAGCTGCACGATTTGAAGGGATACAGAAAAGGCACGCTTTTACAGATACACTAAAAGATCATGGAGTGCACGGCTATGGGTATAGTCTTTGTACGGATGCTATATACAAACCCCTATTTGGGAAAACCGCAAAGGGTATAAGAGAAGAAAGGAATCTGACAACTAATAGTAATCTTAGAGACAGTATGAGTGCAGTTGAATTAGGTGCTACGATGCTTGCAGAACTATTAGCAACGGAGAGGCTTGAAGTAGAGCACGCTATGGGTAATAGGCAGTGTTATACAAACACTATGATTGCTTCCAAAAACGTTGCAAAAGCGATTGACAACACACGAAAAGGCATATTATAAAATTATCCCTGTAAGGCTTGCATCTTTCACGATAATTTGCTAACTTTGTAGGAGATAAACGAAAAGCAGAACTCTTTAATACTTAATTGGATTTGATTTAGGTTTTTAGTTATTATTTAGGTAATTGATTATTTTTAGGAGCAAAGAGCACGATCCGAGAGGACAGTGCTCTTTTTTCGTTTAATATCTTTTAACTCTTTCTTATCAAAATAAAGTAGTATTTGTTTTGATAACAAAAGCAGAATGCCTACCTTTTCTCATATAACACCCAGTCTAATACTTTGCGGTTAGCCTCATCAACTTTCTTCATGTCGAAGTCTATGTATATAGCAGTAGTTCTATTCCCTAAGCCATGCCCCAGGGCGTGCGAAATAGTGTCTATTGGTATATCAATGGAGGCGGCTATACTTGCCCAACTGTGACGGGCAACATACGTTGTGAGTGGTACGGAAAAGTTGAGGCTCCCATCATTACCCCCGTTAAGACGCTTTAGGTACTTATCCATCTGTATGAGGAACGAACGATAAGACGAACGACCCTCTCCCCATGAGAGAAGCCGCCCCCGTCCTTTATACTTTTCTATTAGCTCCATGGCTTCACGTTCCACTTTGATGTCGTACAGACGGTGCGTTTTCTTTCTGTGATATTGTAGTCTGTCAAGATGCATGGAATCTTTTTCTAAAGTCAGCAGGTCGGCTAAGTTGATGCCTATAAGCATGAATGACAATTTGAAACAGTCAACGTACCTTTGCATCCACGGTTCCACGTCCATGGAGAATAAACGCCTTAACTCTTCTACATGAAGCGCACGTTTTACTGTCGCTTCATTCTTTATCTTAAACTTTCTGAAAGGATAAGCGGACGTAATACCGTTGTCGATGGCATCGTTAAACACTGCACGGATATTACGCATATGAATAGAACGGGTGTTTGTTGAGGAACCGTGCGCCTCTGCCATCCATCTATCAAACCGCCTCAGCCATTCCTTTGAGATATCCTCGAAGCGTAAAGATGAAGCGTTGGAATCAAAAGCACATACCTTGTTAAGTGTAGACTGATAAATATCCTTTGTTCTTTCTGCCTTACATTGTAGTATATACTTTTCAAACCGATAAAGAAACAAAATAGATTTGTCAGACTTAGGGGATAGTTCTTCCATAACTTTGTTTTTAACTTCTGTTACGGATAGTCCCAGG
>ERZ773066.276-NODE-276-length-30130-cov-4.647116_pt1 | contig 30130 bp, 24 predicted proteins | sample MGYA00580573_ERZ773066 | MGnify/ENA primary metagenome ERZ773066 (study PRJEB29015, sample SAMEA2738128) | human oral metagenome | biome: human oral; feature: human-associated habitat; material: saliva | place: China | collected 2203 ... | reverse complement strand
GGGCCCCCGTCAATTCCTTTGAGTTTCACCGTTGCCGGCGTACTCCCCAGGTGGAATACTTATCGCTTTCGCTTAGACTCTTACAGTATATCGCAAAAATCTAGTATTCATCGTTTACTGCGTGGACTACCAGGGTATCTAATCCTGTTTGATCCCCACGCTTTCGTGCTTCAGTGTCAGACGGAGCCTGGTACGCTGCCTTCGCAATCGGCGTTCTGTGTGATATCTATGCATTTCACCGCTACACCACACATTCCGCATACCTCGTCTCCTCTCTAGCATATCAGTTTCAACGGCAAGACTACAGTTGAGCTGCAGCTTTTCACCACTGACTTAATACGCCACCTACGCACCCTTTAAACCCAATAATTCCGGATAACGCTCGTATCCTCCGTATTACCGCGGCTGCTGGCACGGAGTTAGCCGATACTTATTCGTAGAGTACATGCATCTCAGCTACTCGTAGCTGCCATTATTCCTCTACAAAAGAAGTTTACAATCCATAGAACCGTCGTCCTTCACGCGACTTGGCTGGTTCAGGCTCTCGCCCATTGACCAATATTCCTCACTGCTGCCTCCCGTAGGAGTCTGGTCCGTGTCTCAGTACCAGTGTGGGGGGTCAACCTCTCAGTCCCCCTACCCATCGTCGCCTTGGTAAGCCGTTACCTTACCAACCAGCTAATGGGACGCATGCCCATCTGTAATCAATAAATCTTTCCGTCCTTCTCCATGCGGAAAAAGAAGAATATAGGGTATTAGTCCGACTTTCACCGGGTTATTCCCTAATTACAGGCAGGTTGCATACGCGTTACGCACCCGTGCGCCGGTCGCCATCTATCTTAGCAAGCTAAAATAATGCTGCCCCTCGACTTGCATGTGTTAAGCCTATCGCTAGCGTTCATCCTGAGCCAGGATCAAACTCTCCATTGTTATTTTTGTTTTGTTATAATCCTTCTTTGTGACTCCTTGGATGTCCTCGTCCTTATTATTGGTAGCACCTTATTATTCAGAGTTCTCTTTAGATCGGGTCGCCTTTTAAAACGTTCAATCTTACCTCGTATTCGTTCCCACGCACGCATTCCTCGTTACCAAGAAATTCGTGGCGTGCACTACACAATTTGTTATATATCAAGCTTCTCAAAGATCTCGTTATCTCGCCCCACCTCTCGGAATCCTGACCCCTTAAGAGCCGAACCCGTTCGGGAAGCGAACATGGCTGCAAAGATACAAAAACTATTTTGACTCCTGCAATACTTCGAGGAAAAATTCTTTCATCCTCAATGCAACCGAGGCCTGTTTCGCGGAGGCTCGCTCGCCCCCTGCCCTCGTTTGCGTTTGCAAAGGTAAGGCTTTTATTCTATTCCAACCAAATTTATTTCCTACCCTCACAGGTTAATAATTGTTGCATCACTATCAATCAGCAACTTACGGGGGAATTTTTTCTCCCAGAAGTGGATCTGAAAAAGGATTCGAGGGGTTTTACTTCTTTACGAAGCGCACAGCGACCATCTTGGCGGTTGCGGTTTTTACTTCTCCCGCCCATAGCTCCATCTCTAAAACAGCCTTGCGATCTGTCACCTCCAGGGGACGAGCAACCACCTTAAGAAGGCATTTCATCGGGGTCGGGCGTAGATAATCCACCTCCAAGTGTGCCGTAACAAACCGCTCCAAGGTCTCATGATTCAGGGGGATGTGGTGCGCTGCCAAATAAAAACCTGCTGCCGAGGCCGTACCATGGCAGTCGAAAAGCATGGCAATAAACCCTCCATACAAATTAGAAGGCACTCCCCCCGTATAAATATCCGGTGGCGTGGTAGTACAAGTAGCAGAAGCGCCATCGGGAGCCATATAACTACGCAGATGCAAGCCCGAGGGATGCGCCTGCCCACACCCCCAGCAATGGCTAAACTCGGGGGCATAATACTCTTGGATCGATAATGATTGCGTCATTATATACTACATATAATAGGTGTAGATTATTTACAACGGATAAATTTTGCCTGCTGGGTAACGGTAACCTCCGAAGGTTTAGCCTCCTCCCCTCTGAGGATTAGATGCGACCGCTCGGAAAGTGAGACCGAATAGGCCTGATTTACCTTCCACTCCGCCTGAGCATCGTGGCTTAGCAGCACTTTAATACTCTCGGTAACAAATTTCTCGGCATGCACCTTAGTGCGCCCCGAAAGAGAGCAATCCACACGATCTGCCAACCCTGAGAGATAAGCCAAGCCGGAGCCCGCCATAGAGAGACTTGTCTCTGAGGTGAGAGCATCATACTTTAGCTTGCCATTCCCCACCGTTTGAACCGAAAGGGATTTTGAGCGGAAATGCCCTGCACTCTTAAATTCACCGGAGAGACGAACAGAGGCCACGCTACTCTCCACCTGCAAACCTTTGAGGCGAGAAGAATGCTGCACGAGTGTAAAATGATCCACCTCATTCACTCCTTGAGCCGTGAGCGAACTATCACTCAAAAGCGTAATAGAGGGAAGAGAAAGAAGAGAAAGATACAAAGTAACACGACGCGACGATTCGGGAGACAAGCCATCGGGGGAGAGATAAACCCGAAGCAACCCCTCATGGATCGTATAATTCACTTCATCGAGAGTTGCAGGCTGCCCCTCCATCACGAGCCCCTCAGCTAAACCAAACCCCAACTCCACATCAAAGCCGGAACCGACCTCGAGCGCTTGAATGGGTGCCGACAGATCAATCGTCCGTTTTTCAAGAGCGACCTGACGCCTGCGGTGCATCCAGCCCAAAAGGCCTCCGCCCAAAGTTGCCAGTCCCACCCCAACTGCCGTCCAGATAGTAGGAGTCTTTTTCTTTGCCATATGCCCCCCCAGGGAGTCTCTTTTCGAGTCTAGTGAATCCATAATCTATCGTTCTAGAGTGCCTCAAGGCACGTTCATTTACTATCCAAAAGTAGTTCTTTTTGGGCGAATAGTGTTCTCGCTCGCCCCCTTTAGAGGCGGGTTATCCCTCTTTTGATGGCTTCGGGATTACCCTTTGATAGGCAAAACGAGGGGACCCGTCAGGCAGAAAAATAGTACCACACGGCACAAAACCTAAAGAGAGAAAGAGGTGCTGCATCACAAGGTTTTGCGCATGTGTATCCACGCGCAGATTGCGAGAGCGTTGCGAGCACCAATCGAAAACAAAACGAGCGATTCCCTTCTCTCGCCCCGAAGAGGCCAAACGATGTATCACCCCATAGGGCTGTTCATTGAGCCACGCCCCCTCTATTATACTATAGGTAGGGTCTTCTCCCTCTACAAACACAAAGGTAGCTACCACCTCATCCTCTCGATCCGTAACCACATAACTAATGCCCCGAGCTATGTCCTCTCGCAGCAAAGAGACGGACGGATAACCCGAGTCGCCCCACTGATGGGGATTACCCAACGATGCCATATAGGCACGAGCGCGCTCATAGATGGCAAGCATACGGGGGAGATCCTCCTCCAGCGAATGACGTACGGCAAAAGACATCCTAAATAAATGATCAGCCAATAATCCCCACAAAGGTAGGCTAATTATCGGCAGAAATGCAGCTGGGTTTCAGAAAAATATCACCCAATATCCCCCTATGATTCTAGCCGAGAAACATTTTGTTGCTGCCCTAAATCCGAAAAAGAATAGAGCAGCGTTTTTTGCGTGTTTCACGGGCATTTCTCCTAGGCATCACTAGGCAAGTCATTTCAATTATAGGGATCTGAAGGGGGATAAAAGGCGTAATGCATTAGGAGTAAAGCAAGAAAGGAGCCGTTTATTGAGCGAGGGCGAAGCGACCACGCAGCCCAGCCAGCATTGCCACTCCCCACAAAAAGAGTACCTTTGTCTCCGCGATAATGAAAACTAATCTTTGCGTATCCATTATGACAAGAGAGCCCAACGAACAAGTAGAAGCCATCCGAAAGGACCTTCGCTACCTTCAGCTTTTGTCCAATAGCTTCCCGACATCAGCCGAGGCTTCCACCGAGATTATCAACCTCGAAGCCATTCTCAATCTACCCAAAGGTACAGAGCATTTCCTCGCCGACGTACACGGAGAATACGAAGCATTCAACCATGTGCTCAAGAATGCCTCGGGGAGCATCCTACGTAAAGTACGCGAACTATTTGGTCACCAACTGCAGGAGCGCGAAATGGCAGAATTGGCGACCCTTATATACTATCCTGCGGAGAAGCTCGAGCTTAGCAAGAAGGAGCTACCCAACCTCGACGAGTGGTACCGCCTTACCTTGATACGCCTTGTGAAAGTGTGCCGTAAGATGGGAGAGAAATACACTCGCTCCAAGGTACGCAAGTCCCTCCCGCAAAAGTATAGCTACATCATACAAGAGCTATTGCACGAAGATGGGATTAACCCGAACAAAAGTGCCTATATCGCGAGTATCTTCGACACCATCATAGCAACAAATTGTGCCGACGACTTTATCATAGCCATCTGCAATACAATCAAGCGTCTTGCCATCGATAGGCTCCACCTTGTAGGGGATATATTTGACAGAGGCCCCGGCGCACAGCATATCATGGATACCGTAATGCACTACCACAATGTGGACGTGCAATGGGGGAATCACGACATGCTTTGGATGGGAGCTGCGGCAGGCAACCTGGCTTGTATGGCCAATGTGATCCGCATTGCCCTACGGTATGCCAACCTCGATACTATTGAGGATGGATACAACATTAACCTCCTCCCCTTGGCTCGCTTTGCCATGGACACTTATGCGGACGACCCCTGCGACTGCTTCAAACCCAAGATGGGAGATTCCGACGCAAGCTACGACGAGAAGAGCGTCTACCTCATCAGCCAAATGCACAAGGCTATTGCCGTAATTCAGTTTAAGCTGGAGCACGCTTTGATCGCAGCGCATCCCGAATATAAAATGGCAGATCGCGACCTCTTTGATAAGATCAACTGGGAAGAGGGGACGCTCGATCTTACCCATACAGCACCCAACGGGGGTTATGGTCATCACCCGATGCTGGATATGAACTTCCCCACGGTGAACCACGACAACCCCTTCGAACTAACCCCCGAAGAGGCCTCTGTAGTAGAGCAATTGAGACTCTCTTTTGCTCACAGTATCAAGCTACACGAGCACATTCGCACCCTCTACAAAATCGGAAGCATGTACCTCGTATGCAATGGCAATCTACTCTACCACGCCTCTATGCCCCTCGACAAAGAGGGTATGCTCAAAGAGGTACACGTGGGCAGTGGCACCTACAAGGGGAAAGCCCTGCTGGAGAAAATCGACACAGTAGTGCGCGATGCCTACCAAGCCCCCGAGGGCAGTGACCGCAAACAAAAATCGGTAGACTATATGTGGTACCTGTGGTGTGGACCCGACTCTCCCCTCTTCGACAAGAGTGCCATGACTACCTTCGAGCGCTATTTTATCAAGGATAAGGATACCCACAAAGAGCACAAAGGCTACTACTATAAGTACCGCGATGATGCTCAGGCTATCACACGTATTCTCGCGGACTTTGGCTTGGAAGGTCCAGATTGTCACGTAATCAATGGGCACGTACCCGTTAAGGCCGTTAAGGGAGAAAAGCCCCTCATGGCAGGCGGAAAGCTCTTGGTAATTGATGGAGGATTCAGCCGTGCCTACCAGTCGAGTACAGGTATTGCAGGATACACCCTCACCTTCAATTCGAGGGGATTGCAGCTTGTACAGCATGAGCCATTTAGCAGCAAACGTGAGGCCATTGAGAACCTTGACGACATTAGAAGTGTTACTGTAGTAACGGAGCCAACTTCGCACCGAATACTTGTAGCAGATACAGATATGGGCAAGGTGCTACGTGAGCAGGTCAACAATCTCAAGCAACTCCTTGAGGCTTACCAATTGGGGCTTATCAAGGAACGCGAGTCCAAGTAAAATAAATAACACACAGAGTACAAACTAGCACTTCTTATTGATGCGTCGAAAAATAAGAAAGATCTTATGGATTGTATTCGGCTCTTTTTGGGCTTTTGTCGTGCTGCTATTCCTACTGATATGGTTTGGCATCATCGGCTATATGCCCCCTGTAGAGCAATTACAGAACCCCATAGATAAATATGCATCGCAGCTAATCTCGGCAGATGGTGTTACTCTAGGATCTTATGCCCGTAGCGGTAATAACCGCATATATTCTTCGTACCAAGATCTATCGCCCGACCTCGTGCGAGCGTTGATAGCGGTAGAAGATATTCGCTTCGAAGATCACTCCGGGATTGATGCCAGAGGCTTGCTCCGTGCCATTGTTAAGCGCGGAATACTAAGGAAAAAAGGTGGCGGAGGTGGTAGTACTATCACACAGCAGCTTGCCAAACAGCTCTACTCCCCCAAAGCAGACAACGTGATTGAGCGGCTTTTACAAAAGCCTATCGAATGGGTTATCGCGATCAAACTAGAGCGTTACTACACCAAAGAGGAGATTATCTGCATGTATCTCAATCAGTTCGATTTCCTCTACAATGCGGTGGGTATTCGCTCGGCGGCAGAGACCTATTTTAGCAAGAAGCCTAGCGAACTGAACCTGCAAGAGAGTGCCATGCTAGTGGGGATGTGCAAAAACCCGGCAGTCTACAACCCCATCCTCCACAACGATAAGGATTGGGCATTAGAGCGTCGTAATGTGGTGCTCAGACAGATGGCAAAAGCAGGATTTCTCACAGAAGCCGAAGCCGATTCGGTGGCTGCCCTCCCCCTTGTAACGCGCTTCCACAAAACGCAGCACAACGAGGGTCTTGCGCCCTACTTCCGAGAGTTTATCCGCTTAATACTCACGGCCAAAAAGCCGGATAAGAGCAATTATAACGAATGGTCCATAGGGCAGTACGTTGCGGACAGCACCGCTTGGGAAAATGATCCCCTCTACGGTTGGTGCGAAAAGACCCAAAAAGCCAACGGCAAGAGCTACGATCTCTACGCGGATGGACTGAAAATCTATTGTACAATAGATAGCCGTATGCAACGCTATGCCGAAGACGCCATACGCGAGCATCTGGGCGGCTTCTTACAACCCGCCTTTGCACAAGAGAAAAAGGGCTCTAAATCTGCTCCGTATTCTTCGCGAGTTTCTGCAGCCGACAGGGAAGCGATGATCCTACGCGCCATGAAGCAATCGGATCGTTGGTACCAAATGAAGCAAGAGGGAGCCAGCGACAAGGAAATACTCGCAGCCTTCGACCAGAAAAGAAAAATGCAGGTATGGTCTTGGGATGGCATGATCGACAAGACAATGTCTCCCCGCGACTCCATCCTCTACTATAAGGGGCTGTTGCGTTCCGCCTTCATGGCAATGAACCCCTCTAATGGGCATGTACTTGCCTACGTGGGCGGGATTGACTTCCGCACCTTCAAGTACGATATGGTCAATCAGGGGCGCAGACAGGTGGGCTCGACCATCAAACCTTTCCTCTACTCGCTCTTGATGTCGGAAGGGATGTCGCCCTGTGACATGGTGCTCCACAACCCCGTAACTCTATACGACGGCAGTGGACGGGCATGGACACCCCGAAGCGGAGGAGCGCGTCGCCAAGGAGAGATGGTCACAATCCGTTGGGGGTTGCAAAACTCCTCCAACTGGGTTACGGCCTACCTTATGGGGCAAACCTCGCCCGTTACCTTTGTACGCCTACTCAAATCGTACGGCATTACAGGACATATCGACCCAGTAGTGTCGCTAGCCGCAGGTACTCCCGACGTTTGTCTTGCCGAGATGGTAAGTGCCTATACCACATTTGTCTCTCAAGGGATACGTGTGAGTCCGCTCTACGTTACCCGCATCGAAGACCAATTTGGCAACACAATAGAAAGTTTTACCCCCCGCATGACCGAGGTACTCAACGAAGAGACTTCCCTCAAGATGCTGGATATGCTGCAAGCTGTAGTGAATGGAGGTACCGGGGGGCGCCTAAGAAGCCGCTATGGTTTGGAGCTTCCGCTCGGTGGTAAGACAGGGACAACGCAAAACAATAGCGATAGCTGGTTTATGGGCTTCTCTCCCGAGATTGTGGCCGGTTGCTGGGTAGGTGGCGAAGATCGCTCCATCCACTTCAACTCCACGTCCATAGGACAGGGGGCAGCCGCTGCACTTCCCATCTTTGCCAAATTCATCAAGAAAGTCTATAGCGATAGGGCACTAGGCTACTCCCGTGATAAGAAGTTCAACATCCCCCAAGGCTACAATCCTTGCGGCTCGTCCGGTGGCGGCAACGAAGGAGAAGCAGGCTGGTGGGATGGCGAAGGAAGCGATACCGATACCGAAGGTGGCGGCAGTACCGCATCCCAAGGTGGAGCGCGAGAAGGAACATCTCCGCCCTCCAACTGATCCCAAAGAAATTAAGAAGACAATAGATTATAAGAATACGCTAAACTAACAAAGAAGCACAGATGGAAAAAAAACGAGTTTATTCCTTTGGTGATGGTAAGGCCGAAGGACGTGCTGACATGAGGAATCTGCTTGGTGGTAAAGGTGCCAACCTCGCAGAGATGAACCTAATCGGGGTGCCTGTTCCTCCAGGTTTTACAATTACCACTGACGTATGTAGCGAATACTACTCAATTGGTGGAGAAGAGGTACGCAACCTCCTCAATGACGAAGTAAAGTCTGCAATCAAGGGTATTGAAACCCTTATGAGTCATAACTTTGGTGATCCCTCAAACCCATTGCTCGTATCGGTTCGTTCCGGTGCTCGTGCATCTATGCCCGGGATGATGGACACCATCCTCAACCTTGGTCTCAATGACGAAGTAGTAGCCGGCCTCAGCAAAAAAACCGGCAACGAGCGTTTCGCTTGGGACTCTTACCGCCGTTTCGTACAGATGTACGGCGACGTGGTACTTGGCATGAAGCCTGTAGAAAAGACCGAACAGGATCCTTTCGAAGCTATCATTGAGCAAGTAAAAGAAGAAGCCGGAGTAAAACTCGACAACGAACTCTCGGTAGAAAACCTCAAAGACCTCGTAGTTCGCTTCAAAAAAGCAGTATACGAGCGTACCGGTAAGGACTTCCCTGCAGATCCCTATGAGCAACTATGGGGTGCCGTTATGGCGGTATTCAACTCATGGATGAACGAGCGCGCTATCCTCTACCGCAAGATGGAGGGAATCCCTGCAGAGTGGGGAACCGCTGTAACCGTACAAGCTATGGTATTCGGGAACATGGGCAATACCTCAGCTACGGGGGTATGCTTCTCCCGCGATGCCGGTAACGGCGAAAACCTCTTCAACGGAGAGTACCTTATCAATGCACAAGGAGAAGACGTGGTAGCAGGTATCCGTACTCCTCAACAGATCACCAAGATTGGTTCACAACGTTGGGCAGAACGCGGTGGCATTAGCGAAGCAGATCGTGCCGCTAAGTACCCCTCTATGGAGGAATGCATGCCCGAGATTTATGCCGAGCTCAACGCCATCCAACAAAAGCTAGAAGACCACTACTCCGATATGCAGGATATGGAGTTTACCGTACAAGAAGGCAAACTTTGGCTCCTCCAAACACGTAATGGTAAGCGCACCGGTAGCGCAATGGTTAAAATCGCTTGTGACCTACTCCACGAAGGCAAGATCACAGAAGAGCAAGCCATCATGCGCATCGAGCCCAACAAACTTGATGAGTTACTCCACCCCGTATTCGACAAGGAAGCGCTAAAGAAAGCCCAACTTCTAACAAAGGGTCTTCCTGCATCTCCCGGTGCTGCAACGGGGCAAATTGTATTCTTTGCCGACGACGCTGCCGCTTGGAACGCAGAAGGCAAGAAAGTAATCATCGTACGCCAAGAGACTTCTCCCGAAGACCTCGAAGGTATGACAGCCTCTCAAGGTATCCTCACAACACGTGGGGGTATGACCTCTCACGCTGCCGTAGTGGCTCGTGGTATGGGTAAGTGCTGTATCACCGGTGCCGGCGAGATGATGGTGAACATGGTAGAGCGCACGCTTACTATCGGTAAGACCGTTCTCCACGAAGGCGATAAAATCTCTATCAACGGTACTACGGGCGAAGTATTCCTCGGCGAGGTAGCTACGGTTGCTGCCGAAATGGACGACGACTTCCGCACCCTGATGATACTTGCCGATAAGCACGCACGCCTCCAAGTTCGCACCAATGCAGACACTCCCCGTGACGCTGCAACGGCTCGTAGCTTTGGTGCCGTAGGTATCGGTCTCTGCCGTACGGAACATATGTTCTTCGAAGCAGAAAAGATCAAAGCCATGCGTGAGATGATCCTCTCCGAAAACGAAGAAGGTCGTGTAAAAGCACTCGAAAAGATCTTGCCTTACCAGCGCAAAGACTTCTATGAGATCTTCAAAGTGATGCAAGGCTTGCCCGTAACGGTACGTCTTCTCGACCCCCCTCTCCATGAGTTCGTACCCCACGATGTAAAACAACAAGAGGAGATGGCAGAAGCTATGGGCATCGATCTCGCTACGCTCACAGCTCGCATCGAAAAGCTCAACGAGCAAAACCCAATGCTCGGGCACCGTGGTTGCCGTCTCGGTAATACCTTCCCCGAAATTACTCGCATGCAGACGCGTGCCATCCTCGGGGCTTGCTGCCAACTCCAAAAGGAGGGTATTGAAACTCATCCCGAGATCATGGTACCTCTCGTTGGTATCCTCTACGAGTTCAAGCAACAAGAGGAAGTAATCCGTGCTACAGCAGAAAAGGTATTTGAAGAAGAGGGTGTACGCCTCGACTTTAAGGTAGGTACGATGATTGAGATCCCTCGTGCGGCTCTCACTGCCGACCGTATCGCCTCGTCCGCTGAGTTCTTCTCGTTTGGTACTAACGACCTTACGCAGATGACTTTCGGGTACTCTCGCGACGATATCGCCAGCTTCTTACCTCACTACCTCGAGCAGAAGATCCTAAAGGTCGATCCCTTCCAAGTACTCGACCAGAAGGGTGTGGGACAACTCATCAGCATGGCAACAGAGCGTGGTCGTGCCATCCGTCCCGAACTCAAAGTGGGTATCTGCGGCGAGCATGGTGGTGAACCCTCGTCGGTTAAGTTCTGTCACCGTGTAGGGCTTAACTACGTATCTTGCTCACCCTTCCGTGTGCCCATCGCACGCGTAGCTGCTGCACAAGCTGCTATCGAAGAGCGCAAGTAATCTAGCGAACTAGATACAATCCCAATAAAGGGATACCTGAGAGATGAAAATCTTTTGGGTATCCCTTTTTGTTTTACCGGTGAGAAAATCTTTGAAACGCAGCCTGTAAGTCGAGAGAAACCAACCGTCCCCCTCGGACAAATCACCAGGACTTATATCTTATCAAGCGGAGAAGATGACCACCCACGGCACCTATGATACACCCAACTACATCCCATAACACTATGATGAATAAAGGGAGATACTCCGAGATCGGAGTATCTCCCTTTTTAATTTAAGCATCTTCTATTCTCTTCTTTTTAGATTTTCTCTTAAATAAAGAACGCCCCTCAAGTATGCTGTCTTACGACTCGCCTGAGAGGCTTATTATCTCTGAATTATAAAACTATCCAATCCCTAAGCTTCCGCAAAGGTACTGTTTTTTCTCCAACCGACAACACTATTATCAATTATCTTTCATCGTTCCACATTTTTTCATTCATCCAGTCCGATTGAAATCCCATTGCATTAAAGGATGCAACTTCTTGATATTCTGTCAATAGATCTTTTAATCGTTGTTTAAAAGCGGAGGTTGGATTTGCTGTTTGTAACATATAATTCAGCATACACAGGAAATAATAGAGTTTGCTCCTTTTTACCGTGTCTGGGCTATCTATCCAATCAAGTCTCTTGGAAAAATCCAATTTTTCGGGTACGATGTTCATATCCCTATTCCAAAGCCTTGCGTGGTGGGCGCATATATTGCGTACATAATTGATTGTATGAAGCCATGAACAAAACGTCTTGGGTGGCAGGGCAAAATAGGAGGCGATACCGTTTACATCAGCACGGGATTTCAGTCCGTCACAGATACGCGAAAGGTGATTGAAATACATAACCTCAACGCTCATCCAAGATGGCGGATTGGTGGGATTACCATATTTGTTAGAGTAATGCTGTATAAAAACCTCTGCTTTATTGTTGTGTAGCTGTTCTGCGATATGTTTTTGAATATCGTCATATACATCTTTTGTAACCATCCTTCCGTCACGCAAAGTAATAGTCTCGGGCTCTTTAAATATTTCCGAACGATCCTGCCAATGCGCACCATATTTATGGCTGAGCTGGTATATAATTTGTGTACGTATGGCAACCTCCAACCGTTCTATAGCATCAAAAACCAACAGACGCAGCTTTCGGTCAAACACATATAAATTATACACCATATCCCAAGCGATACCTTCTCGAAAAGAGTCTAGTATCTTTCCGTTTTCCTTTTGCTTGTATGGTAACATATACGCACTGAGACGATAGTAACTGATATTGGCAAGATGCCTTTCCGTTCGTTGCTTATCGGGAATAAGCATTCCTCTCGACCTCAACAGATCAACCTGCTCAGTGTATGTTAATGGTTGTTTGCTATAGATTTCCATATGTCTGTATTTCAAACGGATATAAAAGTACTCATTTTTCAATATTGCAGAGGGAAATTAGCATATATATTTCGGTATCAGACACGATGGTATGATAAAAGCTTTGATCGGTTAGGATAATAGAAGGGCTGGTTTCTCGCGAGGAGGAGTCAGCCCTTTTGCCATACCCTCAGGGGATCTTCCTTCAAGGGCGGTTATGGGTTACCAGCCTTTGTTATAGCCGTAGCGGAAGTCGAGCTCCTTGCGCAGTAGGTCTCGCACTTCGTTCTCCGAAGATGAGAACGAGAACAGATCGCCCAACTTGGTACAATTCTCTATGTCAAGCACCTGACTAGCTAAGACACGAGCAACCACCAACTTAGAGCTATCAAAACTGGGAACGGAGCACAGGGCTTTGAATTGCTGAGCCGTCACTCCGGCATCGGCAGGATAGAGAGCCATCACCTTTTCCACATCCGACTTAAAGGAACAGTCCTCTAATTCATCCAACAATGCCTTGTAGGTCTGCTGCGGGAGGGGGCGCAATCGGAATCCTTTGGAGTTCGTCACAAATGAGTAATCTCTACGGGGATGACCAAAATCGTCTCTATCTCCCGGGCGCCCATAATCCAAAGAAAGATACCTCTCAGCATCAATGTACTCTGTACCATAGCCCGAGAAATAAAAATTGCGATCGTATATAACTCGCTTCCGCGCATGGACTTGCTCAAGAGGCACCTCTACTCTTACCCGATAGTTACCCCGAGGCAGAGCCACATAGCAACTATAGGTAGGGTTGCAAACCCGTGTATTATCTATATAAACAATGATGGGGACGCTCTTTGCTTCGACAGAGATACCCGCGAGACTTTGCGCAGAAAGCTTCGTCGCAAAAGCGAAAGTAAGCAATAGGGAAAGGAGTAGAGTGTAGCGTTTCATAAGGCTTCCTATTTATATTTGTACTCCCCTCAAAGGTAAAACATTCTCCCCAAAAACCGTTCTCCCCTCCACAGCGCACGGTCTCCTCTGCATAATTGGTATTGATGATGGTAATGGCAGATATTTTCCGTAATTTTGTGCTCGGTAATCATAGTAATTATCATCTGTAAATTTTGGTATTCGAGCAGTATAAAGATACAGCACTCTTGGTCAATTGACAGATTTATAAATAGTTACACCCCATCAAGCTCACATTAAATACTGATGAAAAGAATTGCATCCATACTGTTTATCCTTACGCTTTCGATAGGGAGTGTACATGCCATTAGTCTTGCCGACTCCATACGTCAGGAAATGAGACACCTTGAGGGGCAAGATCTCTTGCAGGCACACAGCAACCTTTGCCAGTTAGCAGCCTCCCAAGACGATATGCAGTATGAGTTGCGCTGTATCCGCGAATTTCTTGCGGAGGCTCTGAAACAAAAGGACGCGAAAGCCGAAGGGATGGCACGCGTCAGACAGCTCTATTGCTACTACAATTACGACAACCTAGACAGCATCCTCTTCTATCTGCCGGCGTCGCTCAAGTCTCTGAAGAAAAACAAGACGTGGGACTATTACTACAATGCGTGGAGCGTCTTGGTAGAGAGATATATTTACGAGGAAAAACTACAGACCGCCCTGCTCGAGGCACGGAAAATGTATGCTGATGCACGCGCTGAGAATAGCAACTACGGCCTAGGCGTTTCCTCATACGATATGGGTTGCATCTACCAAACTATGGGACGCTTTCGTGAGGCGGAAAAATCCTTAACGGAAAGCATTGCCGCTCTTTCTAAGGAAGAAGACATCTCGCAACTGCTCTCCGCTTACAATGCTTTAAGCGAAATCCTCGACGAATTGGGAGAGTACGACAGATTGCGGAGAATAGTCGAGGAATGGAAATCCGTCCTCGACAAATATCGGGAGGAGTCACTGCGAAAGGGGTATACCCAGTCGCTAAATGGGCGTTACCTCTACTGCACGCTGGCTGCCGCCGTTGCCGAGATAGAGACGGCAGATTATACAAAGGCTGGCGAACTACTGAAGCAAGCAGAGATATACGCCGAGGGACGCAAAGCTGTTGCACAGTTCAAGCTCCTGCAAGTGCAGGCACGCTACTATGCGGCGATGAAACAATATGACAAAGCAATAGCCTGCAACCATAAGAACATAGAAATCATTGCCGCCTCGGGCGACTCCGTGAGTCTACTCTCCGTACAGACCCAGCAGGCAGATTTCCTCCTGAAAGCCGGGCGGTATAAAGAGGCTGCCGAACTCTACCATGAGATCCTTCCCCACAAGGATAGAGTGCGCAACACGGAACTTGCCAATCAGCTTGACGAGCTGCAGACCATCTTCGAGGTGGATAAGCTCACGCTACGCAACGAAGTCATCACCACACGTTTCTACCTCTCTCTCGTTATCGGGATGCTGCTGTTGCTTGCTTTTGTCCTATACATTATATATACGCGCAGGCTGCGCCATAAGAACCGAGCTTTGTACGACTCTATCCTACAATCGCAACGTACGCAAAACAAAGCGGAGGAGGCGGCGAGAACCACTTCCGAAGAACAACTCGACCACAAAAGCAAGCTCTACCGCCAACTGTGCGAACTGATGCAGACCGAAGAGCTTTACAAAGACGCGACCCTGAACCGAGATATTTTGGTCGAACGGCTCAGCACAAACTCCGTTTACCTCGCCGATGCCGTGCACAAATATGCCGAAGGCGCCACCATCAATGAGTTTATCAACAGCTACCGTCTGCGCCGTGCGGCCTCTCTACTGACAGAAAATCCAAGCCTAAACATCAACGAGGTGGAATACCAATCGGGCTTCAACTCTCGCTCCACCTTCAACCGCTGCTTCCGAGCCTGCTACGGCATGTCGCCCTCGGAATACAAGGTCATCTCCAAAGAAAAGAAGATAGGGAAGTAACCCTCAAAAGGGGGGGAGGAAAGAGCCGAGATGGCGACTTTTTCCTCCGCCCTTGAGCAAGCGGAGATCCGCAACGAGACTGGAAAAAGAGCCGGGATGGCAACTTTTTCCTCATTTATACCTATCTGATTTAGAGTCTCTTGCAAATATGAGACGCTTTTTTCCAAATATGGCACATCCCCTAAATCCCTCTTTTTTAATTTTACACCGTCATCAAGTTTTGTATCGTCATCAAAACGAAAAAAAGAAGGATGAAGACGGGAATGTATTGGGTATACATAACGGAGGATAGCGAGAGCGGAATAACCATTGGGTTCTCTACCGAAATGGATAAGACGCTCTTTGAGCTTTCCATGCGAGGAGCAACCCTTTCCTATCTCTGTTCCTTTTCCACCCCTTTCGATGCTCTAGCACACAAACATCTGCTTGAGGATCTCTCACCACAGACAATTAGGAGATTCATACGAAGCCATCGGAAGGAGACCAAGCGACGTTGCGACAAACTTTTGTCTATATCTAATTATCGAGAAGCGAATATTCTAAATTAAGTCAGAAGATGAATTATAAAAAAATTGTGCTAGCTGTGCTGCTTGGAGGAGCAATTCTCCCAACTCTCGCACAGGAGGCTCCGGAGGGGCGCACCACGGATCTAGGGTGGTACACCGGGCTTCGCGGAGGAGTGTCGGCAGGGTCGTCTACATTTGTTTCGGCCGCTGCCGATAAGTTTCGAGCCGGGTGGAGTGCAGGCATTTTCGGCGGTTACCGATTTAATTCTGTACTCTCTCTCGAGGGCGTATTGAAGTGGGAAGAAGTCACGCTCGGCATCCGCAAGGGCGATGTCAACGCGAACTATTGGCTGGGCAGAGACCTCGTGCGCTACCATGCCCCCGTCATCGACTTCGAGGGTTGGAACTACAACGACCTCAAAAGTCGCATCAACGCCCAGAGTTTTAGTCTACAGGGCAATATCAACTTATTGGGATTCTTCCATTCCGGCAATTGCCGCTGGCGCTTGGAGGCCTCCCCCCTTGTCTCGCTTGTACGTACGAAGGCTCGTTTCGTGACGATTGCCAACGACGAGACCGTTATGAGTCTCAAGCCCCAGTGGCATGCCGGATGGGGTGGCGAGGCACAAATCGGATATCGGGTTTCCGAACATTGCGAGCTCGGCATCTACGGCGGTTTCACGCAGCTTATCGGCAAACGCTTCGACCGCATCCCCGAGCAGAGCTACAAAACCAACCGGCTCTACGAAGGCGGTCTGAAGCTCACGTATGCTTTCGGTAAGCAAAGGAAGAGAACGGAGGCATTGAAGCCCATCGAGCCGGGCATACCCGAGGGGGACACGCTTTACGAACATGCGGCACGGAAAGTGGACAACGAACCGGAAGCAACAAAGAAGACCGAACCGCTGGATCAGTCAACGACAACGGAACACTCTGCTCCCGAAGTAAGTATCGCCCCCGTAGAGAGTGCGACAGCCATCGACTTCCCCACCGTCTACTTCGCCTTCAACAGTGCAACGATCTCGAGCGAAGAGGAGGTGAAAATGCAACAGACACTGCGCTTACTACAAGACAATCCGAAGCTGAATATCATCATAATAGGCTGGTGCGACACGGTGGGCAGCGACGCCGTCAACCTACGGCTGTCTCAGAAGCGTGCCAAAGCCCTCAAAACATGGCTGACCACCCGAGGTATCAGTGCCGCCCGTATCAAGGCCGTGGGCAAAGGCCGAGACTTCAACGAAAAGAAGGCTGCCAAAGCGCGCCGTTCGGAAACAGCAAAGGAGGATTAAACAATGGAACAAACACCCTTTTATTACACACTTCGGAGACTCTTAGCACTCTCCATCATGTCACTTTTGACTTTGGCCACGCTCTCGCTTACCTCTTGCCGCCACAAGGATACAGAGCATGATGATTATGGGCTTTCTGCCGCTCTCTCCTGGGAAGACCCTGCCGATGCCGGGCGCGAAATCAAAAACGTCAGGATATGGATATTCCAAGCCGGTGGCAAACTCGTGGCTAAGCGTCAGTATGGTAGTAAGTTTCCGGTCGCCCTCGACATTCATCCCCTTCCCGTTGGGGAGTACGACGTGGTGGCTACGACCAACCTTATCGAGCCTTTCGGGGCGGAGGGTGACGAGACCTTTTCCTCCCTGCTGCTCAAACTTCGAGAGGCTTCCACCTCTGCCGAGCACGCCCACTATGCCGTGGGGCACATCAGCCTACCGAGGGATAGGAATAGCCGTATCGGTCTCAGCCTGCGCCGCATCCTCTCGGAGCTTACGGTAGAGGTGGAGGGCGCCCCCCGAGGCACGAGGCTCGAAACGATGGTACTCAATGCTGCCGACGCCCTTGTGCCCTCGCAAAAAGGGGCCGAAAGCATTTGGGGTAGAGCTTCTAACAACAAGCAGCCGGCTCAAGGCAAGACCGCCATTGAGCAGAACGGACTTATCAAGACCGAGACCCTTCGCCCGATGCCCACGGTGAGCCATGATGCATATGCCTACCTCCGGTTTACGTTCCGCCTGGCGGACGGAAGCCTGCGCGAGTGCGCTGCAGAGGCTCCGATCATGAAGCCGGCAGGCAAGTATACGTTGAAGATGAAATACTCCGAGCTCAAACCCTTTATGCACATCAAACCCACACGTATCAGCGACTGGGAAGAGGGTTGGACCGTAGTTGGAGAAATACTCAACCCTGATGACTAAACGGGGCAAATGACGAAATGGATGCCCCCCTTCTCCCATCTCTCTAAACTATTCAAATTCAATCACATAAAATTAGCAAGTATGAAGAAAAAGACTCTTTTCGCTGCCGTGCTGGCAGCCGTTGTGCTCGTAAGCTGCCACAACAACAAGCAGGTGCAGTCAGAGACCGAGCCTGAGTACATCACCGTGAGCACCTCTATCGACAACCTGACCCGCGTCTCCACCACGGGCGATGCCTCTCGGTTTGACGAAGGCGACAAAATCAGCGTCTATGCCTGGACAGGCACTGCCGACGAGGTGCCCACTGCCAACCTGGTGGTGAACAACTCCCTCAACGAGCTGAAAGGCGGCAAGTGGCTGCCTACGCCCCTCATGAAATGGGCGAACATGTCCACGCCCCACTTCTTCCTCTCCGTTTACCCTGCACGCGCCATTGCCGACTTCAAAGCCGACCCCGTGAAGGTAGATATAGAGAAACAGATGGAGAGCGACCTGCTTGTGGCCGTCAATACGGGCGAGAGCAAAGCCGGGCTCAAAGCCACCGACAACCCCGTGTCGCTCCGCTTCGACCACATGATGTCTAAGCTCGTGGTGGAACTCTCCTACCGCAACGAGTTCAGCAAAACACCCACCGTGGCTTCGGTAAGCACTGAGGCTAAGAACGAGGGTACCATCGATTACCTCAAGGGCGTGATTACGCTCAAGGGCGATGCCGCTCCCTTCCACCTACAGACGCTGAAGGCCAACGAGGCATACGCTTCCGTCATCCTGCCGCAGGCGGTGCAGAAGTTCACGATCACCATCGATGGCAAGAGCTACGTCTACACCCATCCCACACCGCTCATCCTCGTCAAGGGCAAGAAGCAGACCGTAAAACTCATTGTCGGGCGCAACCGCATCGAGCTGGATCAAGTGGTTATCAACGACTGGGGAGCAGCCGAAGACATCACAGGCGGAGAAGCGGTAGATTGAATATAGTAAGCACTGACTAAGAAACCAACTTCAAAAAAAGAAAAAAGGAATATGAAGAACCATTTTTTCATCTCAATGCTTGCAGCGGCGGCTCTCCTCGGGGGGCTGACCGCCTGCAACGGCAAACTCGACAAAGCCCCCAGGGCAGACCAAGTGCCCGAAAATGCCGTGCGGATTACAGCCAGCATCGGCAACCCGTTTGCCGCCACCCGCTCCATGCCGTTGGGCACGGAGGAGGAGCAGGGCAAGTTCAACGTGGGCGACGAAATCTTTGTGAGCACTTCCAGCAGCCAGCGTGCCACCTATCGTTTCGATGGCACTGTCTGGGTACCCAAAGAGGGCGAGTACCTCCTTTGGGAAAGTGATATGGAGCATTTCGATGCCTACTATCCCGCCGAATGGGGCGAGAAAGAATTTTCATATGTTCATCCAACAGACCAGAGCAGTACAGAAAAAATCGCTAAAGCAGACCTAATGTCGGTAGGGCTTGACCAAGCAAAGACGAAAGAGGCGTTGCACTTTACGATGTATCGCAGGACGACACGCCTCATTGTCGAGATAGCCGGCTTCAAGTCCGAATTTCCCGGCGATGCCAAGGTGGAGAACGTCAGGTTTCATAACAAAAACAACGCAAGCGCCCCTCAAAGAACATACATACCCTATGCCAAGGGCGAGGGCAAGACGGGCAGCACCTACACGGTGCTCGTTCCCCATTATGCTGCACACAATACGATTTCCCTTGAAGTAGGCGGCAAAACGATGACCGCCAAGCTGTCGAGAATTACGTATGATACCGGCAAGAGCTACACCTACCGCCTCACCGTGGGCAAGGAGAAACTCGAGACGACCGAAGTAACGGTATCCGACTGGACCGGTAGCGCAGTCATCCCGGGCGGAGAAGCCAAGGCGAACTAAGGAACCCACCTGTCGCACTCACAGTACGGCTTCGGTCTAAGCATAAGTAAAACAGAATGAGTATATAACCCATCAAAAAAAGCAGTAAATGTTGATCCATCAAATAAAAAAAGGAGTTGTCTATGTAGGCAAAAACAAGGGTAAGACCGTTTACTACGCATCCCCCATTGTACAAAACAAGATTACCTCCCATCAGGTGGAAAACCGTATCATCAAGGCCACGGCACTCTCGCGTGCCGATGTACGCAGTGCCATCGCCGCCCTTGCCGAGATCGTGCGCGAAGAGATGCTTGCCGGGCGGTCGGTAGCTCTCGCCGACCTCGGTTCGTTCAGAGTTGTCTCGACCGGCAAACGCATGGCCACGGAGAAAGAGGTGACCGCCGACACGCTAAAAGCGCCACGCATACAGTTTCTCCCCAAAATGGAGATGCGCAATCTGACCAAGAGCATACAGCGCGTTGTGCTACGCCCCGGAGAGGCCGAGCCCACACCCGAGAACCCGTTGGATTGAAACCCCGACGAAAGAAATATTTTCATTCCTCAATACGAATTCAATAACAAAAAAATAATCTAGATAATGAAGACAATAAAGAACCTGGCAATGCTTGCCGTTGCCGCACTTGCCGCTGCTGCATGCAGCCATGACAAAAACCTCGTCGCCCCCACCGATCATTTCCCTGCCGACGGCGTCATCCGCGTGGCTACCGACGTAACTCGCCCACAAACCCGTGCCGGGATGGAAACCGGCAACCTTACGATGTTCCAACTTCGTGTAAAGAACCCCGTAAGTGACGACTATTCTTACAACGCCCTCATGAAGAAAGAGGGTAGCGACTGGGTGAGCTACAACAGCGACGGCACCGCTAAAAAGGTGATGCTCTGGCAGAACAAGACGCAAAAGGTGAACGTAGCCGCCGTATACATCCCGGGCGTCACACTGACCGACGAAAATTGGAAGACCACCGACGTCGTACCCGTGAATATTAAGGTAAGAGAAAACCAGAGCAATGCCGACAGTCTGAACAAAAGCGACATCCTCGTGATGAAGGACCACGAGGTGGACCCCACAAGTGCCACCGACCTGACCTCACAAGGCAAGATAAAAGTGGAGCTCAAGCACCGCCTCGCTAAGCTCAACCTCACGGTGAACCTCGGTACGCAGTTCAACATCAACGGCTCCGGCACCGCCACCAACCCCATCACCGCAGTGAGCGTGGAGGGCACAAAGACCCAAGCCTCATGGACACTCATCACCGATGTGCTAGATGGGCAGAGCGTGGTGAAACCCATTAAACTCTTTGAGGCTGCTTACGCCGCCGGCGAAGGTAAAACGAAGAGTGCCGTGGCGAAGTACGAATGCATCCTCATGCCGCAGAGCATCGCTTCCAACGGCTTTATGGTGAAGATTGTCATAGGAGGCAAGACGTATACATGGAAGTCTTCGAACGAAGTCACCCTCGCACCCGATAAGCAGTACAACCTCACCCTCTCCGTGGGCAAAGACGTCGTAATCGTTGGCGGCTTCTCTGCTAGGCCGTGGACCGACGGTGGCACGAACGACATTGAGACGGAGTAAAAACTTTTTGATGCAATGAAACTCAACGTAATGATAACGCTTGCAGCGGCGACCCTCCTCGGGGGGCTGACCGCCTGCAACAACAAAATTGACCAGCCCAGGGCAGACCAAGTGCCCGAAAATGCCGTGCGGATTACAGCCAGCATCTACAACCCGTTTGCCGCCACCCGTTCCATGCCGTTAGGCACGGAGGAGGAGCAGGGCAAGTTCAAGGAGGGCGACGAAATCTTTGTGAGCAATCGGGATCGCGAGCATACCATCTATCGTTTCGATGGCACTGTCTGGGTGCCCAAAGAGGGCAAGTACCTCCTTTGGAAGAAAGCTGAGGACAATTTCTTTGTCTTTTATCCCGCCGAGGTAGGCTTAAAAGCACTGGAGGGGCAGGCTTATGAAGAGCCAACAGACCAGAGTTCTAAAGAAAACATCGCTAAAGCAGACATAATGACAAGTTCGCTTACCTCGGTAGAAAAGACGAAAGAGGCGTTGCACTTTACAATGCAACGCCAGACGGCACGCCTCATTGTCGAGATAGCCGGCTTCAACCCCGAATTTCCCGGCGATGCCAAGGTGGAAGACGTCAGGTTCAATATCAAGACAAATCCAGACCCAAGCATCCCCTTAAAAGAATACATCCCCTACGCCAAGGGCGAGGGCAAGAAGGGCAGCGCCTACACGGTGCTCGTTCCTCACACTCTAGGAGGAAGTACGGTTTCCCTTACTGTAGGTGGCAAGACGATGACCGCCAAGCTGTCAAGTAATTACCATTTCTCCGGCTATAGCTACACCTACCGCCTCACCGTGGGCAAGGAGAAACTCGAGATGAGCGAAGTAACGGTATCCGACTGGACCGATAGCGCAGTCATCCCGGGCGGAGAAGCCAAGGCGAACTAAGATTAGTATTGAGCTCTGCTCTCTATTAAATAGAGATTAGATCCGATTGGAGATCCCCTTCTCTCAGGCTTTGTCTTGGGAGGGGGGTATCTTTTTCTAGCAGCGGTAGCAAGTAGTCCGTACTTCCCCCATGGTAGGTGTGGGAGAGAAAAGCCGAGAGAGCCCCGAGCGTACACCTTAATAAAGGAGGGAATTATCCCCCAAGAAAGAAGCACAACACAGCACAAAACGACACAAAGCAGCACAACGCGGCACATTTTGGGCGAGGCTATTGCACAACGCAAAATCTCGCTTTACCTTTGCAATGCAATCCACGAGAGAGGGCGCTCTCCAGCACAAGTGGGAATAAGAGCAACAAGCCATACTACAGAAGACTCTACCCCTAATCTACATTGTATTTTGTGTAGAAGAGGAAGAGGACAAAAAGCTTTGAAGACAATGCCGGCTTACCCCTATCAAAGACGCATTCTTTAGTACTACGCCACACTCCATCCCCCCACTCCCCCTCCACGAGGAGAGCAAAAACATTTTATTAACTATTTATTCCGACAAAAGTTATGTCTGTAAATTATCGTGTGGTCCGTCGAACCCTTAACTTCGACAAAGCGAATCCCAAAGAAGTTGTTGTCGCTCAAACCGAACCTCGTGCCACCACGGGTCTCGAAGATCTTATCTCGCTTATCGGTCAGATCTCTGCCATCTCTCGAGGCGATGTACTCAGCGTTATCAGCACACTCACGCGCCTCATTGCCGACGAACTGGCCAAGGGCAATATCGTAGAAATAGGAGAATTGGGGCGACTGCGCTTCAATATGCGTAGCAAGGCTGCCAAGAGCGTCAAAGAGTTTACGCACAGCAATATTCTCACCCCCACGCTGCACTTCTTGCCCGGTATGCTGCTCAAAGATGCGCGCCGCCGTATCCGCTTCACCCTTGTTGACGAAAAGGGGAAATCCACAGAGGGCAAGGGGAAGCCTACGACCCCTCCCAATAGTGGTAGTGGTACCGGTTCATCCACCGGTGGAGATGGGAACGAATAAACTCTAACCTTACTCTCGTCAACTCTAACTAAGAGGGGGCAAAGGTCGGCTCCTCCCCGTGAAAAGGGACTCCACTTTTGCCCCCGACCTTTTATTCTCACCCCCTCCTCTCGTAACAAAACATGGAAACTCTACGAGGAGGGGACACTATACTCCATTAAAAACGACAACACGTATATGAATGTACAATATATTGTAGTGCATTGCTCTGCCACGCGCATCAATCGCCCTTATAAGGTGGAGCAGTTGGAGCGCGATCACCAAGCCCGAGGGATGCGCTCTGCCGGTTATCATTTCTACATTCCGAGGAATGGTATTATCATTCCCCTCCGCCCCCTCAACGTAGTGGGGGCACACGCCCGAGGTTATAACCGCAAAAGCATTGGGGTATGCTACGAAGGCGGATTGCTCGGCGACGGCACCCCCGGCGATACGCGCACCCTAGAACAAAAAGGAGCCCTTGTGCTACTCCTCAGGATGCTGCGCAGATGCTACCCCCAAGCGCGCATCGTGGGACATCGCGATCTCAGCCCCGATCTCAATAGAGACGGCAAGATTTCTCCCAACGAGTGGACTAAGCTATGCCCTTGTTTCGACGCGAAGGAGGCGTATGCTCAGCTATGAATCGACCCTCCTTCCAACTTTGGTATGCCGCCATCACCACCCTGCTCGGCATCGTACTGCTCTTCTGTTCGTTTTATGCACCTCCCGAGGGGGAGATCTCTCCTACTGTAATGGTAGCTTTTGGCGAGATCTGCACCTTTGCCGGAGCTCTGATGGGGTTGGATTACAAATGGCGCAATCGAGACCCTAAATAGTGCGGAGCAAACCTCCCCTTTATACACAACACGACCCTCCGAGCCCCTCTATATAGGGTGTAGGAGGGTCTCTATCTATCTCTCGAAACGCACTCTCTCCTTCGCATAATATACTTACAAAAAAGAGGAGGCCAAAGCTCCCAAAATTGCTACCTTTGCCTTGGTTACCTACCCAAAAGAGAGCCCGAGGAGCGGAGGCATTTACCGATCAAATTCTACCTCCCTGGGCGAGGCTGTAACCTAGCCGGAAGCTCTCCGAGGGAGGGGTAAAACCCGATTCTATATATAAGGGATGTAGTTCTCTCTCCCTAGAGAGGCGTGCATCTATCGAAGTTCTCCCCATTCCTCCTAAATATCCCGGAGAGGAGGGAACACAACGAGAAGTTTATTTATCGCTCTTCTCCCCTCACACCACGCTAAGAAAGTGGGGAAAAGAAAGAAGAGTACGTGTATACATTTTATTATCTATTTATGATGAATTGGAAGATCAGGAAGTCGACCCCACAAGAGGAGCTGTGCTATAGCTTAGAAGCTCGCCCCTATGCCACCCAAGAAGTTGCCCTCAAATGGTTTAGCATCGAAGGGAACATTACCAGCAACCCCAAACAGAATGCCGTGCGCAATATGCGCAACTACATCAAAAGACATCGCGACCTGCAAGAAGCCCTTGCCCGTGAGGGGTATCGCTCGTACATGCGCAGCCTATCCCCCGTGTTGGTACAACACATCGTGGCTCATCGCTCCAAGATGAAAGTTATTATAATCCCTATCGGTTTGGAGCATAGTTAGATTCGCCTTTGTAGGGGGCATGGAGGTCTCTCTCATTGGCAAGAAATTGCTACCTTTGCAGATGGAGTATTCCTCTCATAAATTAAAAGAGATTCGAAGTAATAAAAAGCAATGACAGACGATTCGTTACCGCCGCAGACTTCAGACGATAAGTCGCCCATAGGCATAAAGTGCAGCGACCCAACAAGGCGAGAGAGCGTCTATCATGCTATTACACTCGCCTCATTATAGATAGGAGGAGGGCTGAGGGCTATCCCAAGAGAAAGCCTACCCGCAAAAGCTCTCCCCAAAAAAGATGAATCTATAATTAGGGCTCCGAGCCTGCCTAATGCCCTGCCCTCTAAGAAGAGAATGAGGCATTTATTCTTATCGTCTACGCACTTTACGACAAAAAACGTGCATTCCTTTCTCACGAAAAAAAGACTATGCGTAGATACTTTTACCCCGAAAAAGGCTTTGTTGAGACCGACACCCTACACGAGGGTTGCTGGATGAAAGTGGTAAGCCCCACAACAGAAGACCTCGACTTCTTGACCAACGACCTAGGCATCCCCGAGTCGTTTATCGCCGACATTGCCGACGCCGACGAGCGTCCGCGTACGGAAGAAGAAGAGGGCTGGAACCTAACCATTGTGCGCATCCCCATCGTGGCAGCCGACTCTGCCACGCCCTATACCACCATCCCCATAGGTATCATTTACTCCCCCGAGCGGCACATTATGATAACGGTGTGCTACCATCGCACGCAGTTGATGCCCGATTTTATTGGGCACAACCGACGCAAAAAGATTGTGGTAACGAGCGAGACGGATTTTATTTTCCGCCTCGTACACAGCTCGGCCGTATGGTTCCTAAAGTACCTCAAGCAGATTAGTTCGCTTATTATGGAAGCGGAAGAGGCTCTCGAGAGCAGCGTGCGCAACGAAGACCTTTTGCAGCTCATGAAGCTCCAAAAGTGCCTCGTATACTTTAGCACCTCCATCCGAGGCAACGAAGCCGTGATCAACAAGTTACAGGGGAGCCGGCGCAGCATCGGATACGACGAAGACCTTGCAGAAGACGTTAGTATTGAGCTCAAGCAGGCCTACAATACCGTGACCATCCATGCCGAGATCCTAACGGGTACGATGGATGCTTTTGCCAGCGTTATCTCCAACAATGTGAACACGATCATGAAGCGAATGACCAGTGTTTCCATCCTTCTCATGCTCCCCACCCTTATTGCCAGCCTATACGGGATGAACGTGCCCAACGGGCTGGAGCATTCTCCCATCGCATTTTGGGGGTTGGTAGTTATTGCCGTTGTTATCTCGGTAGGCGCATTCTTCCTGCTCAAACGCATCAAATGGTTTTAAGACAATAACAGAAAACGAATACATATATATATGATCACGATCAACGACCTCTGCATCCAATTTGGCAAACGCATCCTATTTCAGGATGTCAATCTCAAGTTCACACCCGGCAATTGCTATGGTATCATTGGAGCTAATGGAGCAGGAAAGTCTACTCTACTTCGTGCCATTAGTGGGCAAATAGACCCTACTCGTGGCAGCATTTCTTTGGGACCCGGCGAGCGTCTCAGCGTACTTAGTCAAGATCACTTTGCCTTCGATGAGTTTACCGTCCTCAACACTGTTTTGATGGGGCACAGCACACTATGGGAGGTGATGGAGGAGAAAAATGCCATCTATGCCAAGGAGGATTTTTCCGACGAAGACGGCAATCGCGTGGCAGAATTGGAAGAGCAATTCGCCAACCTAGACGGCTGGAATGCCGAGAGTGATGCGGCAGCTCTTCTCAGCGGGCTTGGAATCAAAGAAGATCTCCACTACCAACTCATGAAGGATATTAGTGGTAAGCAAAAAGTGCGTGTGCTACTCGCCCGTGCCCTCTTTGGTAAACCCGACAACCTTTTGCTGGACGAACCTACCAACGACCTCGACCTCGACACCGTAGGATGGCTCGAAGATTACCTGGCAGAAACAGAGAGTACCGTACTCGTTGTAAGCCACGACCGTCACTTCCTCGACGCTGTTTCTACCCACACCATAGACATAGACTTTGGTAAGGTGCGCCAGTTTGCCGGGAACTACTCCTTCTGGTACGAGTCTAGCCAATTGGCTCTCCGCCAACAGCAACAGCAGAATAAAAAGAACGAAGAGAAGCGCAAAGAGCTCGAAGAATTCATCCGCCGCTTTAGTGCCAACGTGGCCAAAAGCAAGCAGACAACCAGTCGTAAAAAGATGCTCGAGAAGCTCAACGTGGATGAGATTGTGGCCTCCTCTCGCCGCTACCCCGGGATTATATTCCAACCCGAGCGCGAGCCGGGCAACCGCATTCTAGAGGTCAAGGGGCTCACCGCAAGCATCGAAGGGCAAATCCTTTTCCAAGACCTCAACTTCAATGTGGAGCAGGGCGACAAGATCGTTTTCATCAGCCGCGACCCTCGTGCCATGACAGCCCTTTTTGAGATTATCAACGACAATCGCAAAGCCGACTCGGGTACATTCGAATGGGGGCAGACCATTACCAAAGCCTATCTCCCTCTGGATAATACCAACTTCTTCAATACCGATATGAACTTGATAGAGTGGCTCGGGCAGTTCGCTCAGGATACCAACGACGTCTATATCAAGGGATTCCTCGGACGTATGCTCTTCAGTGGAGAGGAAGTAAACAAGAGCGCTTCGGTACTCTCTGGGGGAGAAAAGATGCGTTGTATGATCTCCAAAATGATGCTTCCCCCGGGAGCTAACGTGCTCGTGCTGGATACCCCCACCAACCACCTTGACCTAGAGTCCATCCAAGCCTTCAATAATACGCTTATCGGATTCAAGGGGAATGTCCTCTTCAGCCATGACCACGAGTTTATTCGCACCGTTGCCAATCGTGTAATTGAGCTAGGGCCCAAGGGGAGCATCGACAAGATCATCAATTACGACGACTATATCAGCGACACCTCGCTACTCGAGCGTCGTGAGGCTATCTATTAATCATCAAGAATGCCATATCCTATGAAAAGAACTATCCTCAGCCTCCTCGCAGCCGTTTCGCTTGCCATACCCGCGTATGCAGCAGGCTATAGCGATGGAAATACAACCCAACAGACTTCTCAATCCTCTATGATGACTCCGGAAATGCTCCTTACCATGGCTCGGATAGGAGGCTTCTCTCTCTCCCCCAATGGCAAACAAGTTGTGTACAGCGTGAGCCTACCAAGCATCCAAGACAATAAGGCTAAGACGCAACTTTTCCTTATCAATAGCGATGGTTCGGGGCGTAAAGCTCTTACCGATGGCACGCGCACAGCCGTCTCTCCTCGCTGGATCGAAGGAGGGAAGCGCATTGCCTATCTTACGGTCATTGAGGGAGAAATGCAACTTGTCAGCATCCTACCCGATGGCACCGACCAGCGTCAAGTAACCCACATCCCCGGGGGAATCTCCGGATACCTCTACAGCCAAGACGGCAAGCAACTCGTGTACACAGCGGACATCAAACTCCCCAACGAAGCAAAAGATCGCAACCCCGATCTCGACAAAATCTCGGGGCGTGTCATTACCGATCTTATGTACAAGCATTGGGATGAATGGGTAGAAACCGCTCCGCATACCTTCGTTGCCTCTCTCTCTCAGCAGCCCATTACACAAGGGAAAGACCTACTAGAGGGCGAACTATTCGAGGCTCCCATGAAGCCCCACAGCGACGAGAGCGACATCGCCATTACCCCCGATGGTAAAGGGATTGCCTACGCTAGTCGTAAAAAAACGGGCTTGGAATACAGCATCTCTACCAACTCAGATATTTATTACTACGACCTCACAACCGGCACTACCACCAACCTAACCGAGGGTATGATGGGCTACGATACACATCCCTCCTTCTCCCCGGATGGTAAGTACATGATATGGTGTAGCATGGAGCGCGATGGGTACGAGTCGGATCTGATCCGCCTCTTCCTCCTCGATAGAACCACGGGCGAGAAGACCTATCTAACCGAGGGGTTTGAGTACAACGTAGAGCAACCCACGTGGAGCCAAGACGGCAAGAGCATCTACTTCATTGCTTGCGTTGAGGCCGAATCGCACCTATACGAACTCACGCTCAAGAACAAAAAAATCCGCCGTATCACCCAAGGACAGATGGATTATGTAGGCTTCGACCTACAGGGCACGACGCTCGTTGCTGCACGCCAATCCATGCTAGCCCCAACCGACCTCTACCGCATTGACCTCAAAAAAGGAACGGCTACGGCTATTACAAAGGAGAACGAATCGACACTCGCTCAGCTGGGAGACATTCGTTGCGAAAAGCGTTGGATGAATACCACCAATGGCGAAAAGATGCTCGTATGGGTACTCTATCCCGCCAACTTTGATGCCTCAAAAAAATATCCCTCAATCTTATATTGCCAAGGAGGCCCACAGAGCACCATCAGCCAATTCTGGTCCTATCGCTGGAATCCTCGCATCATGGCGGAGAACGGATATATCGTAATTCTCCCCAATCGTCACGGCGTTCCCGGATTCGGTAAGGCTTGGAACGAACAGATTAGTGGCGACTACGGCGGTCAGAACATGCGCGACTACCTAACGGCTGCCGACGAAATGAAGAAGGAGCCCTACATAGATCCTAACGGAATGGGCTGCGTAGGTGCCAGCTATGGAGGCTTCTCGGTATATTGGCTTGCAGGTCATCACGAAAAGCGATTCAACTGCTTTATTGCCCATGCCGGCATCTTCAATTTGGAAGCTCAATACCTCGAAACGGAGGAGAAATGGTTTGCCAATTGGGACATGGGTGGCGCTCCTTGGGAAAAATCCAACGTAACCGCACAACGCACCTTTGCCACCTCGCCTCATCTCTTTGTGGATAAATGGGATACGCCCATACTTTGTATTCATGGCGAGAAAGATTATCGCATCAACGCCACCCAAGGCATGAGTGCATTTAACGCTGCACGTATGAAAG
>ERZ773066.272-NODE-272-length-30423-cov-11.406085_pt1 | contig 30423 bp, 36 predicted proteins | sample MGYA00580573_ERZ773066 | MGnify/ENA primary metagenome ERZ773066 (study PRJEB29015, sample SAMEA2738128) | human oral metagenome | biome: human oral; feature: human-associated habitat; material: saliva | place: China | collected 2203 ... | reverse complement strand
GCTGTAGCTTGTGCCGATACAATTGATTTAGGCTATGGTCAGTATGCTACCACTAATAATGGTGTACACGCGGTAGCTGTAGATGCGATTCCTACAAATCCTACTTTCAGAACGATGGAACAAAATAAGACCCTTCAAACAGCTAATGAGCGAGCTGCAAAATCTATGAATGACCGCATAAAAACATCCTACCCAATGGTAAAAGAGGAATTTAAAGGTACTGCCTTAGATGGGTATAGTTTGTACCAATTATCTGGGGATAGTACATTAGGTCATCATACAGGTTGGTTGCTTACATACAATGTAAATAAAGAGGCTATTAATTATCTCGATCGTACAGCTACTCAAATTGTTAACGCAGCAATGGCCGATAAACAAGTGAAAGCACAATCTGTTAGCGAGCCTTACACAAAATCTAATGCAGAGAAGTTTATTTCTAACATGTCCGCAGTTACACTTGATCGCAAAATGTTAGAACCACAAATGGCAAATTTAAATGCTACTATGCATCGCGATATGATTAAAACAATACAACAAAGTGCTATGCAAGACGCGTCGTTGTCGCAAAAGAATAAACAAAGTGTACAAGAGGGCGTAGATTTGTTTAAGAGAGTCATCCCTAACTTTACAATGGGCGCTACAGAAATATCATTTAAACCATATACATCTAAGTTTGGTGCTATGGCCGGTATGAGTGTGCGCGGCAGCTTAAAATATGATGGCTTTGTATTGCCTGGTAGCTTAACTATGTATGCAATGCCACAAAACGATGGGCTTACAGTACAAATTTTGGCTACCGAAGATACGAGCCGTGACTACTGGTCAGGACAATTAGAATCCATGTATGGATTGAAAACCCTAAAGGGAGGCAATAAATGATGAAACCATTAAAAACTCTTGTGATAGCAGCTTGTTTAGTTGGTGCTGTGACTAGTTTTGCGGGCGCAACGGATGTAAAAACCATAGCAGGATCCATGTCTGTTCCGAATACAGTTACGGTAGCAACCGCATCTACTACAGATTCTGTGGATATTATAAAGGATTTGCTTATCAAGGATAATGCAAAACCAACTACGAATAAACGGACTCGCCAAAGTAATGAGGATGCATTATCTGCGCTTAACTATATGGGCGTTTCCTATGATGTATATCAATTACAAGGGGAAGATAAAACCGGCCAAAAGGACGCTTTGTTAGTGGCCGTAGATTTGAAAACGGCAGCCAATGCATTGTTTGATAACCCTAAGGCTAATGCGTCTGTCCTTCCTGTATTAGCCATACTCAATAATGGTGAGTTGGATCCGATTACAGAACAACTCATGTTGACTACGGTTAATAATCTGTTGCCAAAAGAATCTAAAACATTTACATTGCCAGATAAGAACGTGCCCGGTTCCATCTATGTAAGTGCTGGTAAAGATTACAGCACCGCCGTTGGTATTGTCGGTGAAAGCAAAAATCCTACTACCATTACTGTAGAAAACACAGAACAAATGGAGAAAATGAATAATACAAAGTATCAAACATATACCGTAGGTTCTCGCGTATTAGTTGATGCGAAAGGTATCAAATTCCCATATTATGCAAAAGCGGCACTCGTAATGAATCCACAAAAGCCTACATTGTTCTTGGCATTGACTAGTGATGTACAACGTCAATATTTTATGCCAATCTTTGCAGATGCTTTCAAATCTATTAAATAAAATATATTGAAAAACATCGATATTAATGTATAATAATTTCTATATGATGTATGTATTGTAAAAAGGAGTCCTATTATGAAAACAATTCACACAGATAAAGCACCTGCAGCAGTAGGTCCCTATTCCCAAGCTAAAGTAGCTGGCGGTTTCTTGTTCGCTTCTGGTCAGGTAGCGATTAACCCTGCTACAGGTTCCGTAGTTGAAGGCGGTATCGAAGCACAAACTGAACAAGTATGCAAAAATATTGAAGCTGTATTAGCCGAAGCAGGTTCTGATTTCTCCAAGGTTATCAAAACAACATGCTTCTTAGCTGATATCAATGACTTCAAACCTTTCAACGAAGTATATGCAAAATATTTTACATCTAAACCAGCTCGTTCTTGCGTGGCTGTAAAAGATCTTCCATTGGGCGTTGCAGTAGAAGTGGAAATCATCGCGGAAGTATAATATGGATTATATTTCATTATTACAAAAAGAAATGCGACCTGCCTTTGGCTGTACAGAGCCAATCGCTCTTGCCTATGCAGCAGCCAAGGCCGCATCCGTATTGGATGAGTTTCCCAACCACATTCATGCGCGATGCAGTGCCAATATTATTAAAAACGTAAAATCCGTAGTCATTCCGAACTCTGGAGGCCGCAAAGGCTTAGCTGCGGCTACCGTACTCGGTGCCATCGTAGGCCATCCAGAACGAGAACTAGAGGTGTTAGAATCGGCTACCGATGAAGATCGTAAGTGGTTAGGTACCTTATTAGAGGCTAACTTTTGCACTGTAGAACTAGCAGAAGGCGTTGATAATCTCTACATTGAAATTACGGCAACCACCGATGAACATACGGCAGTGGTACGCATTGAAAAGGCACATACCAATATTACCTATGTGTCCATAGATGGAAACGTGATTTCTGAAACCATTAACGAAATTAAAGAGGCTGAACGTAGTACTTGCCCGATGACATTCGATAGTATCTACGAATTTGCAAAAGCTGGCGACATTTCCGGTATCTTACCTAGCATTAAGCAGCAGGTAGAATATAATACGGCCATTTCGAATGAAGGTTTATCCAATGATTATGGTGCCAATATTGGGCGATTGTTATTGCTTGATGATGAAACCCCATCTCTGGAAACAAAGTGTAAGGCTCGTGCCGCAGCAGGATCCGATGCACGCATGAGTGGGTGCCCGTTGCCTGTAGTTATTTGCTCCGGCTCTGGCAACCAAGGATTGACCGTATCTATGCCTATCATTACAACCGCGGAGGAGCTTGGCAAAACCGATGAGGAATTGTACCGAGCTCTTGTGTTTGCCAATTTGTTAACGCTTTACGTTAAATCTGGTATTGGTAAATTATCGGCATACTGTGGTGTCGTATCGGCTGGCATTGTAAGTGTAGCTGGTATTGCCTTCTTGAAAGGCGATAGTAAGGATATTATCGAAGATACACTTGTAAATGGCCTTGTTAGTCTATCCGGTATCGTATGTGATGGGGCGAAACCATCTTGTGCCGGTAAAATTGCTATCTCCTTAGATGGAGCTTTCATGGGCTATAAACAAGCTCGTCTTAACAAGAGCTATCAAAAGGGTGATGGCCTCGTAGCTCACTCCGTTGATGATACGATTAAAAGTATCGGTGTCGTAGCACAAGGCATGAAAGAAACCGATGTGGTTATCTTGAATGAAATGTTGAAACATTAGTTTTATATTGAAAATAGAATTAGATATAATAAAAAGCTCTCTGTAAATACGAGGTGATACTGTGAAAATATCAGCTTATATTTACCAGAGAGCTTTTGTTATATCATATAGATTTATTTACATTAAGTCAGAATTTTGGAGACCTCTTACTATTAAATATACGTAAATTGAATTTGGTTTAATTATTTCTGCTACTTCATATACATGATTATTAATAGTCCATTTTGCACTGTTAACCATATTTCCGCCACTAAATGTTTTTCGCGGATTACCATATTTATTACTTAAGTTTTGATACATACTACTATAAATATTATTTGCCAAATCTAAGTTGTCCGTTGTAAAGGATGGAGAGATACTTATTACATCATTATTTTTTCCAAATACAACTACAACTCGCTGTTCTAGTGATGCACCAGCTTTTATTTGTGCCCAACCAGAATATTGTCGTGTTAATGCATATGTAGAATGTCGATTATCTTTTTTCCAACCTTTTACAGCATTGAGATTTTGCTCAACCTCTGAACGTGGCATTCCTAAATAAATTGTATAAATAAGTTCAGGATTATTGCTTATAGCTTTTGATTCCTCAACAGCATTAAAAGCACTACTAGATGATGTCATAGCGAAAAATGTACAAATAGAAAATATTAATAGGATGAGAGATTTTAATATATTTTTTTTCATCATGATTGAATGTCCGTTCTTTTTAAATATAATCTTGCTATTTTGATAATAGGCATAAATAGTATCAATTTAATAGTTAGTTTCTATTCTATTGCAATTTTTTAGGATCTTTTAGTAGTAACGATGCGCCTAGGCCTATTACTAAGAATGGAACCAGCGTCATCATTGCAGCCGGGAGTGAATATGTATCAGCTAAATTCCCTACAACCGGTGCGATGATGCCGCCGATTGTTTGGCTTACGCCAAGGGTGATGCCTGATGCAAATCCGATGCTCTTAGCTAGATAAGTTTGGCCCAGTACTATAACAGGGCTGTAACTGATGGCCTTTGCAGCACCAATCATGAGTAAAATCAGATAGGCGAGTGGCATCATAATCGTTACAGAAAACTCAGGGACTTGTGTTAATAGGAACATGGATGGCAACCAAATCAACAGAGATAATCTAATGATTTTGATAGGACCGTATTTATCGCCCAATAAGCCACCGATGTAGGTCATAAAGATGCCGATGCTAAAGAATACGGTTAATGCAAAACTACCTTGTTCGGGGCTCGTGCCGAGTTCATGAGTCCAGAATACAGGGATAAATGCATTAATAACGCGGAAATTAACCGATTGGCTTAGAATAATGATGAATAATATACCAAAATATTTCCAATAATTTTTCAGAGGCTGGGTGGAAACTGTTGGATTTTCGGTGGCTACAGCTTGGTCGATAGTTTGGGCATGAGCTACGATACGTGGCATGAGCAGGAATAGAACGGTAGATATAATAATACCGGCTACGGTGAAAGCTGCTAGGCCATGTGCACCTACTGTATAGGCGATAGCGCCAGCAAATAGAGGACCAAAAGCGAAGCCTGAGCTACCGCCGATGGCGAAGGTTCCCATTGCTTTGCCTTTCTTGCCACCTCCGAGGCGGTTCATAATTTTTGCCCCTTCAGGATGGAAAATGGAAGAACCTACACCAGCTAGTGTGGCACATACAAGGAGACTTTCATAAGACGAAACAAAACCCATCATCCCCGTACTACATGCGGATAATAACGTGCCTGCTGCGATAAGTCGTGGCTGATTGAGCTTGTCTGAAATATACCCTAGCAATGGCTGTAGCAATGACGATAATGCCGTGTTCGCTAAGATAAGAAAACCTGCTTGCTCCAAGGACAGTCCATACGTATAGATAAACAGCGGCAATAATGCAGGTAATACACTTTGGCATGAGTCGTTGATCATGTGACTCAGCGTGATGAGATAAGGATAATACTTTTGCATAGTAAACCTCGTTGATTGATGATGTAATATACAATATATTTATATTATATACTATATGTATCCGAATATACGAAATATAAAATGGCAAGACATATATCGAGAAGATGAAGTCTTTACAAACAAATTGGTAAGTTGTAGTATAATAAATGACTAAGGAAATGAATAATTTGCATCGCTTAATATAAAAATTGGTATTGTGGATACTATTTTTTTTGTGCTAGTTACTTGCTAAAGTATCTATCTAGCTACTAATAGTATAATGACTAGGTATACTTGCATGATAGATACTGTTAAGGCGATGAGTATTTCGATTGCTTAATGCAAAAGAAAAAGACGGTACTGGAGGTACCGTCTTTTTTATGTGTTTAGTATATTAGGACACCTTTATATGAAGTAGGTAGAGAGCTTTACTAAAGTAAGAAAGGAGTATCGTAGTGACAAAGGACGAATTCTGGGAAGCAATTAATACGGGTGGCAAAGTTTATACATATAATGATGAAATTGATTTTTATGTAGTTTTTACCAATAGAGCATATGAAATTTATCTAGTTCCGGTTCCTGATGATATAGATTCAGATGATTATCCTAAATATAAAACATTCGAAGAAATGTTAGATAAATCAATAATATTAGGGAAGCCACTTGTGGAATGTTTGTCACAAATTGAGTATTAAAAAGCATATATAAACCTAACGTTATTCTGGTAATATTTGTAATAAATTCGAGTAATAAGTAGGGAAGGTGAGTATATGAAGAAAAAGAAAGTGATAGTTCCAATGATGATTATTGATGATAGTCAGTATAAAGATGAGCCTGTAAACAGGAATCCTAATTCTACTGTTATAAAAATGACACCAGAAATTCAAAAAGAAAAAGATAGAATAGAAAAGAAGTACAAATTTTAAGGGGCTGTAACAAAATAGCCCCAAATATTGTATCTTATTTTGATACTTTATATAATAAACTTAAGTGATAGGAAAGAGGGTAAATATGAAGAAAAGGACTAAGAATAAGAATATACCAATCTTATTGGTTGATGATAGTCAATATAAAGACGAACCGATTAATAGAGACCCTGATACTTCAATGGAGATAAGCGAAGAATTACAAGCTAAGTTAGACGAAATTAGAAAACAATTTAAGTTTTAAGCACATATCATAGTTGTATGTGCTTTTTTTGTTTGATTGTATCGTCTACAGTAGGTTATAGGACAAATTCACTCAATAATATAAGAAAACCTAGATACAATCTGTGTTAGATGTATCTAGGTTTATCTCTTATATCTCTATAATTATCATTTTAAATATGGCAGAGGAGGAGGGATTTGAACCCCCGCGCCGGTTGCCCGACCTACCGCATTTCGAGTGCGGACCCTTCAGCCTCTTGGGTACTCCTCCGTGCTTTACGACGCTCTTTAAAGAAATCTTTCATCAATTGGCTACATTCATCAGCGAGGATGCCTGCTTGCAATTGTGGCTCATGGTTTAGTCCCGGATGGGATAGCACATTAAACAGTGATTCTACGGCGCCTCCTTTGTAGTCGCTAGCACCATATACAACGCGATCAATACGGCTGTTAATAATGGCCCCTGCGCACATAGGACACGGCTCTATCGTAACATACAGGGTGCATCCAGTCAACCGCCAGCGCTTTAGGCTATTACAGGCTTCACGGATGACGAGAACCTCGGCGTGAGCTGTTGCATCATAATCCAGTTCACGGCGGTTATGATGACGTGAAATGACTTGATTATCGTGGACCAAAATGGCGCCAATAGGGATTTCGCCAAGAGCATACGCTTTTTTGCCTTCTTCGATGGCAAGGCTCATAAAGTATTCGTCACGACTGCGCTCGTCCATTGTATTAAGTTCAGTTGAATCCATTAGGTCTTTTGTCATTATTGCACCTCTTAATGTATAATATCTTACATAGAGTCTATCATATTTTATCGTATTTTTGCGAATAGATTTAATCGTTGTGTCAGTTGCTTGTGTGAGGCTAGTATGGATATTATTTGGTATATGTTTGACATGATTGGTACCATCGCATTCGCCGTATCAGGCGCACTTGTGGGTGTGTCCCGTAAAATGGATATTTTTGGCATGGCCGTGCTCGCGCTTGCTACCGCTATTGGGGGCGGTGTGATTCGTGATGTACTGTTAGGCTATTTCCCGCCCAATTCACTTCGTAATGTAGTGTACGTTACGGTCGTCCTCGCGGTAACCTTTATTGTATTTGTCATTTATAACAGTCGTTATCATCGCAACATAATGGGACCTCGTAGTAGGGCTAGTTATTTATTTGCCGATGCTCTTGGCTTAGCATCCTTTACCGTAACGGGTGCCTCCGCAGGGTATACACTATATCCGGACTTGCCTATATTTATCGTATTGCTTGGTACCATTACCGCTGTAGGTGGTGGCATTCTGCGCGATATGTTGGCGCAGCGCGTGCCTTCCGTACTGAAAGAAGACGTATATGCGTTGCCAAGCATTATTGGCGGTATAGCATATTATCTTTTAGTTGTTAGCGATTGGGCGGGCCAAGCCGTATACGGTGCTTTCACTATCGTTCTCGTCATTCGCTTACTAGCGATTAAATATCACTGGAGCCTGCCTCGTGTCAGATAATAATTGGTTTTATGCGATACATTTGCCAAATTATGACTAAGTGATATAATTGTAATATTAGTTATTTTTTTATGATTGTATCCCTTACAACAGTTGTGAAATGGTACGCACAAGCGTGCTTGATAAAGGAGTTTAACCTATGTCTAAAAAATGGTTGAAAGTAGCGTTAATGGTTACGGCTATTGCTACGGGTACATCCATTCAAGTTGATGCGGAAACTGTGTTATATGTTCCGCAAGATGATCGTCCAGTAAGCCTACAATATACAGTTGATACTGCAAAGGCAGCGGGAATGACGGTGTTAACACCACCACAAAATTTGATTTCCGGTAAAACCTACAAAGGGCAAGCCGATCAAATCTGGAATTGGGTAGAGCAAAATGCGGGCCGTGCCGATGTTATGGTATTGAGTACAGATACCTTAATCTATGGTGGCCTTGTGGATTCTCGTAAACATAATTTGCCATTGAGCACATTGGAAAATCGTTTAAAACGTATCGAAGCGCTTAAGGCAAACCATAAAAATATACGCATTTATGGCTTTGGTACCGTAATGCGTTCTCCGCGTGCTAGTGGGGGCGGTACAGAACCATCCTACTATGCAGATTATGGTCCAACCATATTCCAAATTGCTGCACTACAAGATAAATTGGATGCAGGCACATTGACACAAGCGGAAACGCAAAAATTGATGAGCTTGCAAGCCTCTGTCCCTGTAGAATATCTACAAGACTGGTTCTCTCGCCGTCAAAAAAATATGCAAGTGAATAAAGACTTGATCGATGAAGCGCGTAATGGTGTCTTTGCATACTTTGCATTGGGCCATGATGATACATCCCAATTGTCTCAATCCGCATTAGAAGGACGCTATTTAAATCAATACTCCAAGGGTATTCCACGTACACAATATGGCAGCTTCCCTGGGGCAGATCAACTCGGTTTATTGTTGATGGCTCGTTCTCGTACCGATGAAAGTGCGGAAAAACCTACGTTCTCCGTTATCTATCCACTTGGTGGTGCCGGCAAAACATTGCCAGGTTACGAAGACCAAACCGTTGATAAAACGATTGCGGAACACGTAGAAGCCGTTGGTGGTACGATGACAACTGCAGGTAAACCAACTGTTCTTCTCGCTGTTAATACACCGCTTTCTACGAGCACATCCGAATCTGAAACCTTTGGTAACTTCCCAATGATTTCTCAAGCTACGACTGCCTTTGTAGATCGTATTCAACAAGCTACGGAACAAGGTGTAAACGTGAGCATTGCGGATATTGCCTATAACAATGGCTCTGATAATACCTTGTTAGGCGCTTTATATAAACGCGATTTACTCTATAAAATCGGCGCTTACAATGGCTGGAATACAGCAAGTAATACGGTAGGCTATGCGATTGCACAAGGCTTATTGCTACAAACTATGTCCCCCGAAGGACATCGCGATATGTTGACCCAACAATATTTGGATAACTGGGCATACCAAGCGAATATCCGTAAGGATATTTATCGTATGCAAGATTCCATTCGTACCGACAATGTACGCTACTCTGGTGATTTGAATTCAAAATTAGAAGAGTATTTACAAGAACGTGTACAAGATTTCAGTGAAACTTATTTGAAGGTAGACCCTCGTACAGTTAAGGCTACATTCCCATGGGGCCGTTTGTTTGAAACGGATATTACTGTTTATGATAAACCAGTAGTACCTCTTCAAAAAGAAATTCGTATGCAACGGGAAGCAGAAGCGAAGAGACAAGCTGAAGCTGCAGCAGCTGCTGCGGCTGCACAAGCCAATGGTCAAGCACAAGCTGCTCCAGCTGTGCCAACTACAACAACTCAAGCTGCACCAGCTGCAACTTCGACAACGGTAGTACATCAAGCAGCGACTTCACCGCGCATCGTTCCAACACCGGCCGCTGTGCCGCAACAATAATCGCCTATGAAACGATCGTTTTTGCCTGAAATAACCTATATGCGTGGCCTTTGTATGCTCGGCGTTATCGGCATTCATGTCGGCTCCTATGCATTACAAAATCCGTTCGTTAATTTACAACTCATTAGCGTGTTGGAAATCTTATCGCGTTTTGCAGTGCCTGCATTTTTCTTCCTGTCAGCCTTTGGTTTGTTCTACCATACATCGGTAAATGATCCATTTAGCTACAAGGATTTTATGAAACGACGCTTTCAAGTGGTGCTCTATCCTTACATTGTGTGGTCGCTATTTTACCTCATCTATACAGGAATAACGGCGCACAATTTTGGAAATCTCCATCCAGGACCATTGCTTGTGAACCTCTTGTTTGGTAATAGTATGTACCATTTATATTTTATGGTTATACTGGTGTGGTTCTATGTGCTTATGCCACTATGGCGTGTGATGGTGCGGTGGATTTTGAAAGCCCCCATTCCGTGGCTTGTCATCTTATTTATCCTACAACTAGGATTTGATTTTATATCCTCCTATCGATTGGGGACCTGGGTGACACAACAGTTTAGCGATTCTCCAGCCATAAAATATCTTTTTGATATGCGCCTTAATTATTGGGTGATTCATTATGTATGGATATTCCTCTTTGGTGCTGTTGTAGCTGAGCGATATGAAATCGTGAAGGATTATATGTGGCGTTACCGATACCTATTGGCCACATGTGCCATTTTATCGATTCTATCCATGTTGGGCGCCTATTACTATGTCATGGGTGTATGGCATTATACGGTGCTCGAAGCGATTTACACGGTGCATCAGTTGAGTCCAATGGGGGTATTCTATACGGCATTGGGTACATTGTTTAGCTTATTCCTATTCCAAGTGATGCCCCTTAACAATACGATGGAGGCGTTCTGGTCACAAATTGGGGATACTTCATACGGCATCTATTTGGCACATCCGTTCTGGTTATTGATCATGACCGGTATCATGGCCAAGTATAATCTTCTATTTACAGTACCTCACGTAGTGCTGTTGTATGTGATGGCCGTAGGATTATCTTACTTGACGACAGTAGGTTTAAAACAAATACCAAAGCCAATTCGAAAATATATTCTTGGCAACTAATAGGCTTATACAAGCCCTGTAAGATTGGTATATAACTAATTACAATAGAATCCGCTCCTACCATAACTTATAGTTATCGGTAGAGGGCGGATTTTTTTATGACTAATTTGAAAACTTTCACAATGTAAAGTGTGAAAATTAATCTGTGATTGTGCTATAATACAATCATACTGATTAGAGTTACAACAAGGGAAAATGAGGTGCTCTTATGAAAGAATTAACATATTTTAACGGTGAATTCGTCGAACCAGGTGCAAAGGTTATCAGCATTAATGACCGAGGCTATTTATTCGGCGATTCTGTATATGAAGTTGTACGTGTTACAAAAGGTCGTTGTTTTGCATTGTCCTATCACCAAGACCGTCTATATCGGTCCATGCGTGAAATGGACATTCCCGTAAAAATGACACCAGATGATTTGACCGAACTTCACGAAATTTTGATTGAACAAAGTGAAATCAAGGAAGGTTATATTTACTTACAAATCTCTCGTGGTGTAGCGCCACGCCATCATGCGTACGATCGCTCTAAACTTGAACCACAAATGCTCATGTCCATTCATAATCTCGATATGGATGCAGTGAACAAGTTGGAATCCGGTGTGAAAGCTATCGCATTGCCTGATGAACGTTGGGGTCATGTAGACATTAAAACAACGAATTTGGTTCCTAACATTTTGGCACAAACAAAGGCGGAAAAGAAATTTGCTTATACAGCGATGTTATTCCGCGATGGCATTTGTACCGAAGGGGCTACATCTAATGTATTTGCCGTAAAAGATGGAATTATTTATACACATCCAGCGGATAATCATATTTTGAAGGGCATTACGCGTCAAATGGTTATCACTCGGGTGGCACCTTCATTGGGCATTACTGTTATCGAAAAAGAGTTTGACCGCGCCTTCGTTGATGATGCGGATGAACTATTCTTTACCAATACAACCGGTGGTGTGATTCCGATTATAAAACTCGACAGAAATCCTGTAGCTGATGGTAAACCAGGTGCAGTGACTATGAAATTACGTCATGGTCTAGAAAAATTAATGGAAGAAGGCTTGGCTTAATTAGCATACTATAGGTATCAATATGGTAGCTATAGTGGCTGGTAAGAGGAGCTTTCACAAAGAAAGGACATATTTTGATTACATTAGAACACATTAGCAAGGTCTACGAAGGTGCTAATCGTGTAGAAGCGCTGAAAGATATTAGCCTCACCATTGAAAAGGGGCAAATCTACGGCATTATCGGTCAATCAGGGGCCGGTAAATCTACACTGATTCGTTGCATCAATATGCTGGAATCCCCTACATCGGGCTCTGTTATCGTAGACGGCACAGATTTAACGAAATTGAGTGCTAGTGAACTGCGTAAAGCGCGTAAACACATTGGCATGATTTTCCAACATTTTAATCTTTTATCATCGCGCACGGTCTATGACAATGTAGCATTCCCATTGGAATTGCAAGGGCTTAGCAAGGCTGAAATCAAAGAACGCATCACTCCGATTCTCGATATCGTAGGTTTATCGGACCGCGTGAATAACTATCCATCCCAGCTATCCGGTGGTCAAAAGCAACGGGTTGGCATTGCTCGTGCCTTGGCATCTAATCCAAAGGTATTATTGTGCGATGAAGCTACATCTGCGTTGGATCCGCAAACAACAGAATCTATTTTAGAATTGTTGAAGGATATCAATGAACGGATGGGGCTTACCATTGTGCTCATCACTCATGAGATGAAGGTTATCCGTGAAATATGCGACCGCGTAGCCGTTATCGAAGGCGGTGTTATCTTAGAAGAAGGTAGCACGCTCGAAGTATTTACAAATCCGAAGAAACCGACTACAAAAGATTTCGTTGGCTCAGTAGTAAGCGATAACCTACCAAAAGAAGCGCTTGAACATATTGAACTTCATGATGACTGGATTGCTGGTACGGCACCATTGGTAAAACTGAAGTTTACCGGCCAAGCCACAGATGAACCTGTTGTAGCAGGTTTAGTACGTCGTTTTGACCTCGATGTAAGCATCTTATTTGGTGGCATCGACTACATTCAAAACACTAGTGTAGGCCGTCTCATCGTCATTTTGAATGGTGATCCTATGAAGGCGCAAGAAGGGCTAGACTATATCAGAACATTACCAATTGAAAGCGAGGTGATCGGTTATGTCAGAGCAAGTAATTAAATTGTTGATAACCGGTACCTTGGATACATTGCAAATGACCGTTATTTCTACGATTATGGCCATGATTATTGGTATTCCACTCGGCGTTGTATTGGTGGTTACCTCTAAGGGACATATTTTAGAAAATGCAGCGCTTAATAAGATTCTAGGGGCTATCGTTAATGCCACACGCTCCATTCCGTTTATCATCTTAATGGTTGCCATCATTCCATTTACACGCATGGTTGTTGGTACGTCCATTGGTACGACGGCTGCTTGTGTACCGTTGACATTGGCGGCGATTCCGTTTTTAGCACGTCTTGTAGAAACATCCATTAAGGATATTCAATTCGGTGTTATTGAAGCTGCTCAATCGATGGGGGCAAGCCCATTCCAAATTATCCGCAAGGTATTGTTACCAGAAGCATTGCCAACTATTATCGATAATGTTACGGTGCTTATCGTTAACTTGATTGGTTACTCTGCAATGGCAGGTGCTATTGGTGGCGGCGGCCTTGGTGATATTGCTATCCGCTACGGATACCAACGTTTCCAAGGGGATATCATGCTCGCTACCATCATCATTCTTATCATTATGGTTCAAGTTATCCAAATGATTGGTGACGGTTTATCCAAAGCGATGAATAAGAAATAGGAGGCGTTATGAGCGTCAATGAAAAATTGAGAAGTGCTCAACATGACGAGCTCTTTGAAGGCATTTTACAACTTCAAACTGTAGAAGAATGTTATGCATTCTTTGAGGATATTTGTACTGTTAATGAACTGAAAGCATTATCGCAACGACTTCAAGTGGCTAAAATGTTACGCGCTGGTGATAGCTATGAAACGATTGTAGAAGAAACCGGTGCTAGTACAGCGACGATTAGTCGTGTGAAACGATGCCTTGTATATGGTGCTGATGGTTATACAGTGGTATTAGATCGATTGGCAGACAAAAAATAGTCGTAACATATTCATAGTAGGATATAATACATAACGGTGACCTTGGTCACCGTTATTTTGTATATAGGACTATTGTTTTTACTTATACGAATGGTAAAATGATAGTATATGTATGTGAGATATGGGAGGTCGTATATGGAATGGCTAATTGCAATAACTGGATTACCCTATGAGGTAATGATACTTATATTGCTTGCTGTAGCAGGGGCCTTTGCAGGCTTTGTGGATTCCATAGTGGGTGGCGGTGGATTGATATCTGTGCCGGCCATGTTGCTAACTAATTTGCCTCCTAGCGTGGCTCTAGGTAGTAATAAATTGTCTAGTATCTTTGGGGCCGGTAGTGCATCAATTACATTTTTACGAAACCATATGGTTGATTTTAGGCTGGTTCGTGAACTATTGCCTTTTACCTTTATAGGTTCTATGCTGGGTACTTTGGCGGTTGTATCATTACCGCCGCTATATGTTAAACCGATTATCATCGTATTACTCGTGGCCGTTACATTATTTGTAGTCTTTAAAAAGAACTGGGGCGAAGTAAATCGCACCTCTCAAGTAATGGGGCGAGCACTTTATATTTGTATGGCCTTTGCCCTTGGCATCGGTATTTATGATGGCTTTATAGGCCCTGGTACGGGTACATTTCTCATTATGGGGTTTATCTTTACCGGATTTGATTTTCTCCATGCTTCGGCGAATGCTAAAATTTTAAATTTCACCAGTAATTTAGCATCTTTACTTGTGTTTCTAAATTTAGGACACGTCAATATTATGTATGGCCTTGCCGCTGCGGTGGGACAAGTTGTGGGCGCCTATTTAGGATCTCATTTAGCCATTGCGAAAGGGTCCTCTTTGGTGCGTGTTGTATTCTTGTCTGTTACGACAGTTATGTTGTTAAAATTAGTGTTTGATTATATTTCTACCTTGTAGGAGGTGTGAGTATGCCTCATAAAAATGATGTTCAAGTGGCATTGATCAGCGGTGGTACATCGGGGATTGGATTTGCCACAGCTAAGCTATTATTGCAAGAAGGTTGGTGCGTCGTTATCAATGGCCGCGATGAACAAGCGGGACAAAGGGCAAAGATGAAATTGCGCCGATATTCTTCGAAGGTGCGCTATGTGAAAGGCGATGTATCTAGTGTTAGCGATTGTCAGCGCATCGTAAAAGAAACGGTAGATTTCTTTGGTAGTATTTCGGCTCTTGTAACGGCGGCCGGATATTATGAAGAAGAGCTACTAGCCGATGTATCTGAATCAGCATTTGATGAAATGTTTGGAACAAATGTAAAAGGAACTGTATTCTTGTGCCAAGCAGCATTGCCTTATTTACGTCAAGTAAAAGGCAGTATTGTTACCGTATCTAGTGATGCAGGCTTACAGGGCAATGTAGCCTGCTCAGTATATGGTGCATCAAAAGGTGCTATCGTAAGCTTTACAAAATCCTTATCCCTTGAGATGGCGCCCCATGAGGTACGCGTTAATTGCGTGTGCCCTGGCGATGTAGATACATCCCTTGTAGATAAGCAAATTGCCCAATCCCATCAAGATGCGGAACAAGCAAAAGAGGAGATGGGCCAACATTATCCGTTAGGACGTATTGCAAAACCTCACGAAATTGGCGAAGTTATCGCTTTTTTAATTAGTTCAAAAGCATCTTTTGTAACAGGTGCTGCGTGGACGATTGATGGAGGTCTTACGAGTTGGTAGTGAATAGAGTGTTATCTATTACTAATAGTCATAATAAGACAGTTTATACAGGGTAAAATATATATTATTCATTTCAATTCTACATTGAGAATGGTATAATAATACTAATGAATAAAACATACATTCACAAGTGGAATCCGGAGAAAAAGGAGAACGATTATGGCAGAATATAATGGCGTTAGAATTGAACCGCTTAGCGATGGTGGTCAAGATTTAAATTATCAAGTTGAACAATTTATTTTCTGGGGTGCAGGCCGTGCTGCCGTATTGGCTTTGTCTCCAAAATTCAGCAATGTTGCACTATGCACAAATGCAACATACATGGTAACTCGCATTGCTCATTTATATGATGTTGAATTACAAACAGGTGCTGTTGTAGGTTTAGTAGGTGGCTTGAGCACTGCTATTGCTACAGCTGCTATTTCCTTACTCGTACCTTTTAAAGCAGTACGCGTACCGGTAGCTGTTGGTTTGACCTATGCTATTGGTAAGGTAGCTCATATTTGGATCGAAGATGGTATGCCATCCGATATCGAACGCTACAAACCTATGATTGCTGAGTTCTATGAAAATGGTAAAGCTATTGCTGGCGAAATCGCTCGCGATGCAGCAGCAAGCATTCCTTTCACTCAAGGCCAACGCGATGTATGGGCTGGTATTGCCAATGAAACAGGTCTTGCAAAAGAACAATTAGAACAAGTATATTCTGAAAAAGTAGCACCTGCTATTGAAAAATGGAATACGGAAACGAAATACCAATTGCATGATAATGCAGCAGAAGCAGTAGCAAAAGTAACTGATGCGGCAAAAGAAAAAATCGATGTAGCAAAAGAAACATTGGATACTGCAAAAGAATTGGCTAAAGGTGGCGTAGAAGTAGCGAAAGCAACTACTCAAGTGGCTATGGAAAACGCAAAAACTACAGCAGCTCAAGCTGTGGAAAATGCAAAAGATACTGCATTCCAAGCTGTTGAAACAGTAAAAGAAACGACAAAATCCACGATTAACGGTTTTCGTAAATAGTTAGAAGGATTGGTATGAATCCATTAAAGATTATCAAATATGGCAAGTATTTTAGTGAGTCTCGATTCTTGGCGTTTGCCACTCGCTATGGTAAAAAACTTGCCTTTGTACAAAAAGCAGTGGTGTTATTCTTTTGCTTGCGCGATCAAGATACACCAAAATATGTAAAGGCTATTTTAGCCGGCGCCTTAGGGTATCTCGTCCTACCAATCGATATCATTCCTGATACGATTGCGGGCCTTGGCTGGGTAGATGATGTAGCAGTTCTCGGCATTGCTTTCAAAATCGCCAACCGCTATATCAAAACATCCCACGAAGAACAAGCGAAAAAGCTATTCCCTTTTGGCAACTAACAAGTACATAAAAAGGCAGTTTAATCATTGTTATTGGTTGGACTGCCTTTGTTTATTTGACACCCTTTGTTAATAGATATACAATTAAATTTGTATTGTAATAAGAAGGATGAATAAATGTATACAGCGACAATTAACGTCCGTTTCTATGAAACCGATATGATGGGAATTGCTCACCATAGCAATCATTTTCGGTGGTTTGAAATGGCGCGTATTGAATTCCTTCGTCACATCGGTGTCACCTTGTGGGATATGATGGACGAGGATATAGTATTTCCAATTATGAATGTATCGTGTAACTATAAGGAGCCTGCTCGGTTCGATGACACGATTAATATAGAAACCTATTTAGTCAAAATGACCCGTGCTCAGATGGTATTTAAATACCGCATGTGCCGCGCTAGCGATGGTGCTCTATTGGCGACGGGTGAGACTAAGAATGCCTTTATGTCTAAATCGTCTGGGAAAATCGTACGATTAGAGGATCGCTTTTATCAACCTATTCTAAATGCTGTTGAGGAGATGCCTCATGACTAATATAGATACACAACGACTGCCTATCGGCGTCTTTGACTCAGGTGTAGGTGGTCTATCCGTTTTGAAAGTTCTACAGGAACAATTTCCCAATGAAAACTTCATCTATATAGGGGATAATGCTAATAATCCCGTTGGCAATCGTCCAACCGAGGAGATTACAGAAATCGCTTGCCGTATTGCAGAAACATTACATCAAGTACCTGTAAAATTGATGGTTATCGCGTGCAATACTTTCACCGTAGTGGCCCTCGATGAGGTGCGCAGTCGCGTCAATGTGCCGGTTATCGGTGTATCGCAAGGTGTTAAGACTGCTATTCGTGAAAGCAATAGTAATACCATCGGTATCATGGCGACAGTGGCGACCGTTAATAGTCATATCCATAAATATGTGGCTATGGACATCGACCATGAGGTTTTTGTATGGGAACAACCATGCCCAGAACTAGCCGGCTTAATTGAACAAGGTCATTTGCATGATGACGCTGTTCGTAAAGCCGCTAAGGAGTACTTAGCACCTATGCTAGAACGGGATATCGATGTTGTCGTATTGGGATGTACTCATTTCCCATTTGTTAACCCTATCCTGCAGGAGTTATCAGGTGATCGCATCCGATATATCGACCCTGCTTATGAGACTAGTGATCTAGTACGACGTACGATGGACAGCAATCATTTACATAATCCATCTACCGAGAAGGGCCGCAGCACCTTGTATTTCACAAAGGATATTGCCCTAGGGGCTGATTTGGGCGCCCAATTCTTAGATACTGATGATTTTTCGGTGGAATTGATTACACTATAAAGGAGAATTCACATGTGGTTTTATGACATAATAAATGTGATAGTTGCCATTGCAGTTATCGTAGCTATTTTGTACTTATTATTCCGTCTATTCGTATTAAAACAAGGTAACGAACGCGTTATTTTGTTGCCAAAGCGGAAAACAAGCTTTCAATTGGCAGATATGAATATGAGCTCCATGACATTGTTCTGCGATGTGCCATTTGTAAACAAAGGCCGTCAACTTGGTACAATCATGGATTTATTCCCACGTCCTTTGCTTCCAGAAGAACATTTTGATGGTGTGAAAGTAGACGCTTGGGCTATGGATATCGATCGTCCACGCCACGATGGTTACTTTGAAGCTATCATCATCAAGCCTCGCAAGGGTGGTACAATCCGCGTTTACGTTACCTTAACTGGTAGAAATGGTAATATTCGTGAAGATATTAAGGGATTCCCTTATATGGACATCGACATTTATTACCAAATCGTAGGTCGTACCGATTACCATATCGATAAACAACGTATTCGTTTGACTGCAGAAGAAGTACAAGCAGCATTGGTTCACTAAGGAGGCATAACAATGGCAGAATTAGAATTAGTATGTGTTCCTACACGTATTCTTACAGATAATGATGACATCGTTGATGCTATCGTTGAATTTGGTGGTCACAATATTGGACCAGAAGACATCGTATGCGTAGCAGAATCCGTTGTGGCTATTACACAAGGTCGCTTTACACGTCCTGAAGAACTCAATGTATGTTGGCAAGCGCGTATGATCAACCGCTTTATCCATCCAGATGGTTCCATGGCTTCTATTTATGGTATGCAATCTGCTATGAACTTAGATGGTAAATGGAAGGTATTAGGTGCTTTCTTCTTAGGCGCTATTGCTAAAATTTTCCGCAAACCAGGCGTGTTTTACGCTATCGCCCGTGCTGCATCCTTAACCGATGATGTAACAGGTACAATGCCTCCATTCGATAAACACATCGTATTTGGTCCAAAAGATCCAGATAAGGTGGCTGAAAAAATCGTTCAACGCACAGGTTGCTATGGCGCTGTTGTAGCAGACGTAAACGACTTGAAACGCTCTGCAATTCTCGGTACAAGTCGCGGTATTGATGCGAAGAAAATCGCTAAATTGTTGATTGATAATCCATTTGGTAATGATAGCCAAATGACACCAATCGTTATTATTAAAAACTACGCTTCCGTTTCGGGAGCAAAATAAAAGATTCTCGATGTTTCCGGTGCAGAACTGGTAAGTCTAGAGATTAACAAAAGAGACTGCTCCGGCGGTCTCTTTTCTGTTTAAAGGAGGACATATGTTATTAGGCATAGATGTAGGCGGCACATTTACGGATGCCGTTATTATAGATGGGGGTACCATCGTTTCATCGGCTAAGCGGCGAACCACGAAGGAGAATCTCATGAATGGCATAACGGATGCCTTAGGTGCGGTGATGAGTGGTGCGGACCCTGCACAAATAGAACAGGTAACGCTATCCACTACGGTAGTGACAAATACAATTGTGGAGCATAAAGAACAGCCTGTAGATCTCTATGTTGTAGCGGGGCCAGGGCGCAATGTAGATGATATATTCCCTGTAAGACCTGTATATCTTAAAGGGTATACGGACCATCGTGGCATCGTGGTGGAACGTACAGATGTAGAGGGGATTCATCAACTAGCGAACATGGTGCAATCTAAGAGTGGTACCGATTTGGCTGCTGTATCCGCAAAATTTGGTGTTCGCAATCCGAAGGAAGAAATCGATGTTGCTCAGGCTCTATCTGACACATATCATACGATTTCTACAGGCAGTGCGCTAAGTGGCAATCTTAATTTTCCACGTCGTACCATCAGTGCCTATTTTAATAGCGCCGTGGCCTCTGTATTTAAGGAATTTAAGAACGCTGTTTACCACGCATTAGATACCTTTCATATTACGGCACCGGTATATATTTTGAAAGCTGACGGTGGTTCGCTACCGATAGATACGGTGGAATCCATTCCTGTAGAAACTGTATTTACAGGACCAGCTGCTACGGTACTTGGATTGGAAGCATTGCGTAGCACTAAAGAAGCCCATACGGTGGCCCTTGATATTGGTGGGACTACAACGGATATTTCCTTGTGGAAACAGGGCAAACCACTGATGACAAAGGAGGGCGTATCCATTCGTGAATATCCAAGTGCTGTACGCTCCTTTGCGGTTACCTCGGTGGGCATCGGTGGTGAATCGGCGGTGCATTATAAAGATGGAACACTCATGGTAGGCCCTGAACGGATTGGCCCATCTGTTGCATTGGGCGGCACTATCCCTACATTAGGGGATGCCCTCATTGTGCTTGGTAACGCGCATTATGGCGATGAACAGAAGGCGTACGATGCCATTGCACAGATTGATACGACCATTGATGCGAAAACCATGGCTCAGCGCATCGTAGATGAAGCCGTCCGTGTTGTAAAGCAAGGCATTGATACGGTCGTGGCAAAGGAAAATAAACGACCTATCTATGTAGTAGCCGATATTGTGCATCCTGATCCATTTGTACCGGCCCAGCTTGTTATTGTCGGTGGCACGGCGGCTAGTTTGGGCCCCATTATTGGGGACCAACTAGGATTACCTGTTCATATTCCAGCCGATGCGGCCGTGGCTAATGCCATCGGTGCTGGTGTGGCTAATCATACGATGGCGATTACGGTTCACGTCGATACAAAACGTCGTGCTATGGTAGTGCCAGAATTGGGAATTCAAGATAAAAGTAGCTCTTTGCGTTCTGCTGACGCTGTGGAAGAGGTGGCGTATCGATTATTATGTGAAGCTGCTCAAGAACAAGGCCTTGTAGCAGCAGGCGTAATACCTGATGTAGAAACGATTAGTGTTGAAGATTTTCCTGTTGTTGATGGATGGCAATCGATGGAACGCATTATTACTGTGAAAGTACAACTGAAAGCGGGGGTGAGTGGCTATGTGGAATCATAAGGACAGTTACCGTGTGCGAAATGGAATCGTGCAGACTAGTACAATAGAACATCCTTCATTAGGCCTCGTATTTTTTCCGGCCTTTGATTGGAAAATTTCTGCTACCCATCCAGAACGGCAAGAGCGCTTGCTCTATACGCGGGATCAAATCGTAGAAGAGGGGTTACTAGATGTACCCAATATTCGAGAATATAATCCTATCGTAGCCGACTGGGATGTAATAGAACGAGTTCACGTTGGGGCCCCTGATTTAGGATCTTGGGTAACCGATGCGCATCGTGTATCGGCTGGTGGTGCCATTGCAGCAGCTGATGCGGTGCTACGAGGTGAAGTAGATAGAGCCTTTGCTCTCGTTAGACCGCCAGGGCATCATGCGATGGCTATGGTTCATGGCATCCGTGGATTCTGTACCATCAATATCGAGGCCGTCATGGTCCAACACATACGCAAAACCTATGGTGTGAAACGGGTGGCCATCGTCGATACTGATGTACATCATGGGGATGGATCACAAGATGTGTTCTACCACGATCCAGATACTTTGTATATAAGCTTTCACCAAGATGGACGAACCTTATATCCGGGTACCGGATTTATGGATGAATTTGGCGGACCTCAAGCCATTGGTGCTAATATCGATATTCCGTTGCCACCGGGGACGGGCGATGAAGGCTTGTTAAAGGTTATGCGTGAGCTAGTGTTGCCTATACTTCATGAATTTAAACCGGATATCGTCATCAATTCGGCGGGACAGGATAACCATTTCTCTGATCCGTTAGCTAATATGAATGTGACTGCTAAGGGCTACGCAGAATTAGTGGATTTATTGCAGGCAGATATTGCAGTCCTTGAAGGGGGCTATTCTGTACAAGAGGCCTTGCCTTATGTAAATACAGGTATCATTTTATCGATGGCTGGGTTAGATTACAGTCGCGTTATCGAGCCAAACTATGTAGAACAACATCAGTCGGCTGATGTAACGAGATATATTGATGATCTTATTTTAAAATGGAAGGACCAATTGGCACGGCGTGAGGAAATAGCACGAGATGAACTCATCGGCCATAAGGATAGATGGGTCCGTGATTATTCTGTGTATTACGACGAATCTGGTGTACAAGAAGAGCGTCGTGAAACAGTGCGCCTCTATCCTGATAAAATTGGTTGGCATAGCATCGAATCCTATGGTAATTATGGGCCCTATGCAAAGCAAAGTGTGTACGCTATGTTTATTCCATGGCAGGCCGATGATGCTACGCGCGAAGAGGCTTTCACAGAAGCACGTCGCATGAAAGAACAGGGTGGTCTCAATCGCTATGTAGTGGTGGACCCTATGGGACAGGGACAAGTTGAAATTTAGCCTGTCGAATGGGAACTACTGTTCATGATATAATAGAATAAACGAGATAGCGCCCCTCGTGTGAGGGGCGTTTCTATTGTGATACATATCCTATAATGAACAATTCAGCATGGTATACTAGACATAAAGGGGGCGTTGTTATGCGCAGTGATAATAGAACAGCAGGTCAATTGAGACCGATTAAAATAACGAGACATTTTACAGAATATGCAGAAGGTTCTGTACTCATCGAATGTGGTAAAACAAAGGTCATTTGTACAGCTACTATCGAGGAAAATGTACCGCGCTGGCTAAAAGGCTCCGGTCAAGGCTGGGTGACTGCGGAGTATTCCTTGTTGCCACGTTCTACAAAAACACGGGTAAGCCGTGAGGCCGCTCGAGGTAAACAAACGGGCCGTACCGTTGAAATTCAACGCTTAATCGGTCGTGCATTGCGTGCCGTTGTAGATTTAAAGGCTTTAGGCGAGCGCTCCATCACCGTAGACTGCGATGTTATCCAAGCCGATGGCGGTACGCGTACGGCGTCCATTACAGGTGCCTTTGTAGCCCTTGTGGATGCCATCGATTTTACATTTGGCGGATTTGGTAAATTCCCTATTACCGATTTCTGTGCCGCTATTTCCGTCGGCATTGGCCCAGAAGGTCCTATTACAGATCTTTGCTATGAAGAGGATAGTGCTGCCGTAGTGGATATGAACGTGGTGCGCACCGGTGCTGGTAATCTTATCGAGGTACAAGGTACGGGTGAACATGGCACATTTAGCCGCGATGAACTTAACCAATTATTAGACCTTGCAGAATCTGCTACCGACGAATTGATGGCTGTGCAACGCAATGTACTCGGCTCTGTAGCGGACAAAATTGGCAAGGTGTATCCTGATGCACCTGTTCAAACCGCTGAAGGAGAACAATAATATGGAACGTATTGTATTAGCAACGGGCAACAAGGGGAAAATACGCGAATTTGAACGGGCCTTTTCTCATATGAACATTACCTGTGTGCCTGTGAAAGACATAGTGGACGTTCCGGAACCAGAGGAAACGGGCACAACCTTTATGGAAAATGCCATCCTCAAAGCGAAATACTATAGCGAAAAAACGGGACTGCCTTGTTTAGCAGATGATTCGGGGCTCACTGTTGATGCTCTTGATGGGGCACCTGGCGTATACTCCGCACGCTATGCGGGCATTCATGGCGATGATGAAGCAAATAATGAAAAATTAATTCGCGAATTACAAGGTAAATCGGATAGAATGGCGCACTATGTATGCGCTTTAGCTTTGGTACATCCGAACGGTGCTAGCGTGACGGCCGAAGCCTCTTGTGATGGTGAAATTCAAGATACGCCGGTTGGTACCAATGGATTTGGATATGATCCGTATTTCTTTGTTCCACAATTTGGTAAAACCATGGCGGAGCTCGATATCGATACGAAGGAAACCATCAGTCATCGTGGCAAGGCGTTGCAAGAGTTAGTTGCAAAGGTGAATAAATGAAACGAATAGGTATTATTAGTGATACACATGGCTATCTGGACACCATTGATCTCGCGTTAGATGCAACGGTGGACCAAGATATCGACATGTGGCTACACGCCGGCGACTACGGTGATGATGCGCAGTATATGCAAACGCGCACCGATGTGCCTGTCTACGCCGTGCGTGGCAATAATGACCGCGTGCAGCCCTTAGAGCCTAAGGAACAATTGATTCCCTTAGAAGATACCTATATTTACATGACCCATGGTCATGAGGTATCATATTGTAAACGAGCACAAGAATTGATACACATTGGCAATGCTATGGGGGCGCGCCTCATCGTGTGTGGACATAGCCATTTTCACGAGGCTAAACATATAGGGGATACCCTTTTTGTGAATCCGGGGAGCATTGCATTGCCTCGGGATGGATCGGGCGGTACCTTTGCCATCGTCACCTACGAAGATGGCGCCTTTGATGTAGAATTTGTGTATAAACAGGATATTATATAGTATATGTGTGAAAGCTACATTTTGTATGACTTTCACAAAAAAAATAGTAAGTCTATGCATGGAAAGGGTTATGGCATATCATGGATACACCAGTTAAGGCAAAGCCTAAAATGAAGTTATATGGGTTTAATAATCTCACGAAGACGTTGAGCTTTAATATTTATGATATTTGTTATACTCGCACAGAGGAAGAAAAGAAGCAGTATATTCAATACATTGATGAAGTATACAACGCGGAACGTTTGACGAATATTTTGACCGAAGTGAGTCATATTATTGGTGCTAACATTTTAAATATTGCGAAACAAGATTACGATCCACAAGGGGCGTCTGTTACGATTTTGATTTCTGAAGAAGAAATTGAAAAAGAAGATGTGGTTATGCATTTGGATAAATCCCATCTTACAGTTCATACGTACCCTGAAAGCCATCCACACAAGGGGATTAGTACATTCCGTGCCGATATCGAAGTGTCCACATGTGGTCAAATCTCTCCGCTAAAGGCCCTCAATTACTTGATCAATAGCTTTGATTCAGATATTTTGACCTTGGACTATCACGTGCGTGGCTTTACGCGCGACGTGTCGGGCAAGAAAATCTACATCGACCATCGTATCAACTCCATTCAAAACTACATTAATGCGAAAACGCGCAATTTGTATAACATGATCGATGTGAACGTGTACCAAGAAAATATCTTCCACACTAAGATGATGCTCAAGGATTTCGATTTGGATAATTACTTATTCGGCATTACCGAAGCGGAATTAAGCGAACGAGAAATCAAGCAAATTAAACAACAATTGCGACAAGAAATGACAGAAATCTTCTACGGACGCAATTTGCCATCTGTGAAAGCCTAGATTGTTTAAAACGCTTAGTTATTTGTGGACATGTAATTAATGCTAAGAATATGAATTCATGATTAATTCTAAAATTTTCGAAAAACTATATCGAAAAATCTTGTATTATTGTTTCTGATTCTGTATAATGAATTTGTAAGGGGTATTAATAAATTAATACCAAGAAATTATTGTGTCCGTTGTCATCCACAAAGGAGAATTATTATGGACGTACGTGAATTAGCAGTACAAAAAAAACGTGAATTAAAAGGCTTCCTCACAGTAGGAACTAAATATGAATTAAAAGACGCTCATGACTTATCCGTTGCTTACACACCAGGTGTAGCAGAACCATGCTTGCGTATTAAAGACAATGAAGCAGAATCCTTTGAATTAACTTGCCGTTCCAACATGGTTGCCGTTGTATCCGACGGTACTCGTGTACTCGGCCTTGGCGATATCGGCGCTGCTGCCGCATTGCCTGTAATGGAAGGTAAATCCTTATTGTTCAAAAAATTTGGCGATGTAGACTGCATTCCATTGGTTGTAGATACTAAAGACGCTGATACATTAATCAACACTGTAAAATTGTTGCAAAAGAACTTTGCTGGCATCAACTTGGAAGACATTTCCTCTCCTAAATGCTACGAAATTGAAAATCGTTTAAAAGAAGAATTGGAAATCCCTGTGTTCCATGATGACCAACATGGTACAGCAATCGCATGTTTGGCTGGTGTAAAAGGCGCTCTTCGCCTAGTTAAAAAAGATTTAGCTACAGCTAAAATCGTAGTAAACGGTGCTGGTGCAGCTGGTGCAAACATCGCTCGTTTGTTATACCTTGCAGGTGCTCGTGATATTACCGTATTGGTATCCTCTGGCGTATTGCACAAAGATTACAAACGCCTTGATTCCTTGCAAACTGAATTGATCGATCTGCTTGGCCTTGAAGAAAAACATGGTAACTTGGCTGAAAACGCTAAAGGCGCTGACATCCTTCTTGGCGTATCTGCAGCAGGTGCTTTCACAAAAGAAATCTTGGAAAACTTGGCTGACGACGCTATCGTATTCGCTATGGCGAACCCTAACCCAGAAGCAACATACGCTGATATGAAAGCTGCTGGCGTTCGCATTGCAGGTACAGGCCGTTCCGACGCACCTAACCAAATCAATAACGTAGCTGTATTCCCTGGTATCTTCCGCGGCGCTATCGACGTTCGCGCATCCAAAATCACTGACGAAATGAAATTGGCTGCTGCCGAGGCATTGGCACACTTGATTCCAGACAGCGAATTGACTGATGAAAACATTATGCCATCCGTATTCGATCCTCGCGTAGCTCCTGCAGTTGCAAAAGCAGTTGCTGAAGTAGCTGTAAAACAAGGTATCGCTAAAAACCCTCAAATCGTTGAAGACGGTCATTACGAAGGTTAATTTTAACTAAAGCCAATATGATTTTGAACATGCACCCTACAGGGTGCATGTTTTTTACATAAAATTTTAATGAAGTTATAAAAAAATACTTGTCAGAATAGTGGTCCAATGATATAATAATTTTCGTTGCAGAGAGGTACTCATAAATGAGTAAAACTCAGCAAAAGTAGTGGTTGACATCAACTACCGGGTTTGCTATAATTAGCAAGTAATTAATGACGGGGCATAGCGCAGTTTGGTAGCGCACCTGGCTTGGGACCAGGGGGTCGCAGGTTCGAATCCTGCTGCTCCGACCATTTTTTATTTGCGGGTGTAGCTCAATGGTAGAGCCCCAGCCTTCCAAGCTGGTCGCGAGGGTTCGATTCCCTTCACCCGCTCCATTTTTTTTTGCCTTTTTTAGGGTAAACTCATATAAAGTACAGTTGACGATACATAGTACATAATTTATACTATAATAGATAATTACATATATAGGTAATCCACATGGTTCAGTAGCTCAGTTGGATAGAGCAACGGCCTTCTAAGCCGTGGGTCGGGGGTTCGAATCCCTCCTGGATCACCAAAGAAACGTAATAGCCGTAAGGGTTTTAGCCCTTACGGTTATTTTTTTATTACTCTAAAAAAAATGCAAGGATATGGTGCAAGTATAGTTTTTTATACTTGCATTATCCTTGCATCAGGTATATAGGTTTGATACATAATTGAAGGTTTGTTCTTCATCTTGTATCGCATGAGCATATACTTTAATTATCATTGCTGTACTATCATGACCAGCTAATTTGGCAATTTCTGTATATGGAACGTTGTGTTGAACTAGGTTTGCGATGAACGTATGCCGAGCTACATGACTGGATAGATGCTTCTCAATGCCAAGTTCTTTACCAACCTTAGTAAAATATCTCTTGCTAAAATTATGTTTATCGATAGGTCGTAAACCCGTCTTGTTTTCCGCTACCCATAGATTTCCTTTAGAGGTCGCTCTGGCACGTTTTAGGACTGAGACGGTATATGAATTACTAATCGGGATGACACGCCTACTTGAAGGTGTTTTAGGCTCTTTTCGATTCATTCCGCATGGAGTTTCACCCCATGAAGTATTCACATGAATTTTCGCTTTACACTCATCAATAATCTCAATCTCATCCCATTGTAGAGCTTGTAATTCGCCAATACGTAAACCGCATTGGAATAGCAAGAGCATACAGTGTTCTAAATGGTGGCCTTTGTAATGGTTCAGGAAACATTGTGTTTCACAGACGGTAAGAGCCTCTTTTGGATGCTTGGGTGCTGTTGATACTGGTTTAACCAACGAATTATAATAATTTGTCGGAATCAGATCTAGACTATATAGCTTCTTTAAGGTCAGACTCAGTACAATGAATGTTTTGCGTATATTGGTAGTATACTGGTCAACAAATTGTTGTAGTGAGGCTGTGTGTGGCTGTAGTGTCTGGGAAGGAGTGAATTTCTGTATGAAGTGGTGTTACAGCAAGTAAAGCATAACGTGTTTTTTATTAGGGTTCGTCTGCAATATAGTAGTCATATCTTTATAGATAGATAATGACCTGGCATGTGTTTTGCGAGATATAACTTTTAGACATTTGTCTGTGTGGTTTACACGGCATTCGTAAATAGAAGAGTCGGTAATGACAAGGCTACAATAATCTGTATGTTTCATGAGTAATTTCCTTTTGTAAAATGATAAATAAAAAGAACCATATAAGCTACAGATGGTTCGGGTTGAAGTTGATGTTGTTGAAAGGCTTTGCACTGCTCTGAGATGACACAATAGCCATCACATTTACGACCATGCCAATTTTCCTTAGCGGAACATAAACTTGAACAATACCTGTTTCTAATGCTTGTTGTAATCGCTTAGTTTTGGCCTGTAAGTAACGGCTTAACCAATGGTCGCTAATACGGTTAATAGGAATCAAATAGATAGGTTGTGTAATATATCGTTCGGTAGCGATACGTAAACCAGAGTCTCTACATAAAGCTTGGATAATCGTAGACTTAACATCATATCCTTGGGATTCTAATAACATACGATAACAGTTAAGTTGAACAGCCCAATCAAATATATGACGAACTCCGTCAAAGCGAAATTCTTTACGTGTCTTAGGTTGCCCTTTACGTGCACCTGTTTTATAAATCTCATCAGTAGGACATCTTCTTTATAAATACATAATGCTTTCATTAACTTGTAAGACGATGTTATTTTTAGGTCGCCTAGGGTTCGATCTTCATGGGAGAAAATTTCACCATACAGGTCGAATTGCCAAGAAGTAATATCCGTGAAAAGTTCCTCCTCTGACAGTATATTGCCTTGGGTATGGTGCTCATTAATTGTGTGAATTGCACTTCCATGTAAGGTGTATAGTTGATCTTGTGGATTAATAGCATAGCCGTTTACTTTTTTTGATATTGTTCTCGTGTGCCAGTTAATAATTCAGTAATAGATGGCTTATTTAAATTTCGATTTACTGATTTGGCAATAGCTCATAGGGTGGGTAAAACCATACAACGTTGTTTTTGCGGAGATTGTAAAAGGCATTGAGATATAAGAACTTTTTCTTCTGATGGACAAATACAATATTTTGCTGGCATAATATTATTCCTTTCTACTACCTGCATAGTTATAAATAATATTAGTGATACGAAAAAAGTCACTAGGATTTTTTTTAGACTCCTAGTGACTTATCTATATATTAGATTTCTACATATTATAGTAGTTATAAATGTTTTGCAAAATTCCTTGATAGAAATCATTATTGCTCATATGATAACTGTTATATACTTGGATATATCCGTTATTACGACGTAGATTTACCCAATCATTCCAAACTGCTTGTCCATTCACCACCCGCTTTACAGATGTGTGAATATCAACACCTTTACCGAATCGCGTATTATCAGTTTCCATATAGTATTGAGCTCCAAATTTATCTGTGCCAATATAAACATCTGTTGCACCTACAGTGCTAAAAGCTCCTAATAATAAAGTTGATAAAGCTATTACAGTTATAAATATTTTCTTCACTATAATTATCCTCATTTCACGAATATTAAAGTTAGACTATTTAAAATCATTAAGCTTATCTCGACATTCCTCAACTAAATTAAGTGCGCTGTCTGGGTCTTTGAAGTTAGGATTATTTTTTGCGTGGCGTTCAAGGTTATTAAGACCTTGTTCGACAATACCTGTAGCTACTTTTTT